>Ga0190315_1000036_pt1 | contig 84213 bp, 59 predicted proteins | sample 48701101_MG_FD_161673 | JGI IMG/M metagenome (GOLD analysis project Ga0190315, IMG submission 161673) | Hydrothermal vent sediment bacterial communities from Southern Trench, Guaymas Basin, Mexico - 4870-11-0-1_MG | ecosystem: Environmental > Aquatic > Marine > Hydrothermal vents > Sediment ...
CGCTTGGTTAGAAAAATGTCACAGACTTTGGAAAAATTGTGAACGCAAACTAGACACTTCTGCTCAAATGGTGGTTTTAGCCTTTATTTCTTTACTCATGAAAAGATATTGAACAGGTTCTAAGAAAAATGCGTGAAAAAGCATTAAAGTCTTTTGATAATATGGATTTAACTCAAGATGAGGCATCACAACTTGTTAAGTTCTATCAACAACGTGACGCAAATCATCAATACCATTCTTTTTGCGCGGCTATTATTTATTTTCTGTCCACTTATTATTAGAAATTGCAAAAAGGATAACTTGTGATGCAAAATGTGTGATAGAACGCTGATTATCATGATTAACACTGATTTAAAATCAGTGTCAATCAGTTCAATCAGTCGGCCATCAGCGTTCTATCCTTATAATGAGTTTATCCCCGTAAGTTGTACCCAATTAATTAAAGGAAATCATCATGTTACTTAAAATAACCCCTATTCTGCTGATCGCCTTACTTTCCTATTCCACAACCCTTCTCGCGGGTTCATGTGGATCCGTTTACGACGACAAACTCGGCTGGCTGCAAGAAGTAGAAGTCGCCTCCGGGCAAGCCGAACCCATTCGAGAAGTGCCCGCGCCCGTAACCGTCATTACCAGCCAAATGATTAAAGACATCGGCGCGAAAAACCTCAAAGACGTATTGATTACTTACGTGCCCGGTATTACTTACGTGCAAGATCACAATGAGGTGAACGTAGCAGGAAGAGGAATTTATGCCTCTTCTCAACAAAAAATGTTGTTTTTGTTGAATGGTCATCGTCTCAATTCACGTTCTTATTCAATGGCTAATCCAGATTATAGTATTAGTTTGGAGAAAATTGGCTGTATAGAAGTGCTACGTGCCCCTGGTTCCTCTTTGTACGGCAATGTGGCTTTAACAGCGGTTATTAATATTATTACCAAAAAAGGTACGGATCTTCATGGCACTGAGGTGAGTGTTGGAGTGGGTAACGATGGGCAAAGAAAATTCAGTTTTGTTCACGGCAATGAATTTGATCAGGGCAAAAGCGATCTTCTGGTATGGGGTAGTTATTATCAAAGTGATGGCGAAACAGTCGCTGTGCCAGCAGAGGAAGATTATTCCAGAGACCCCAAGGATTCTGATGCTATTGTGGATGGTTTTAAAGATCCTGCATCCTATGATGTTGGCATAAGTTACGAGTTTGGTGATTTTAGGCTATTGGCGAGTCAACGCTATTCTAAATATGTCGAGCCTTTTTCAGCAGGTGATTTGACTGGTGAATCCTACAATTACACTGAATATAGGAAGTTACGTGGTATAGGGCCGGGTTTAGGTTCTAAATTTTCACATTTCGGCTTTGATTACGATAAGGTGTTTAAGAATGGTTTAAACTTACAATTTCAAGCTTATTATGATGAAAACGAAATTCATGCTCATCTAATTACCAACCCTACACAAAAAGGGCATAGTTTTACAGGTTGGTATGAACGGGTTTTAGGGGGTATTGCTCAATTAAATATCCCTTATAATTTTTTGGGTACAGGAACATGGATGGTAGGCCTTCAAGAAGATAGAATGGAAGTTTACGATAGTGAGCTGATTACAGGGACAAATGGTGAATGGACTGGTTTTTTTGATGATAGGGGAAACAAGATATTGGATACTGGTAGGGAAAGAATCTCTTCTTTATTCACCCAATTTAAGCATAATTTCAATAATCAGTGGATCGGAAATTTTGGCGTGCGCTATGATAAAAAAAATCATCGTGATGACGGAGGAAATATTGATGACTTTTCTCCTCGTCTGGCACTGATTTACATCCCAAATGACACGGTTGATGTAAAAATTTCTTATTCAAGGGCTTTGGTCGATGCGCCATATTGGTACAGGTACAATGCTCTGCCAAGCTATCAGGGAGCAGAAACACTGGAACCAGAATATCTTGATTCTTATCAAATCACACCCACAGTCAAATTATTAGAGGGAAAGCTTACCAGCCGTTTTAACTTTTTCTATAACAAATTCTCTGATTTGATTTGGAGAAACAACAGCACAACCGCGGATAAACCCATCTATCAAAATGCCGGCTTTTTAAAAGTCTGGGGAATCGAACATGAAACAAGTTATCGGGGAAGGGCCTATAACATGGCATTTAACTTCACCTACCAAGCCGCCGATGGCGCTGAAAATTATGCCGTGTCTGGAGATAGAATACATAACATACCCAATTGGACGAGTAATCTCGTTTTGAATGTCAATCCGTTTGACTTGTTTGAATTCAAGCCAGAGTCTGTTTCCAAAGATTTATGGTTGAACTTGACAGCCAGATACATTGGTGAGCAATTATCACCTGTCGATATCACGTTTCCTAATGGCACAGAATTTAAGGAACCCAATAAAGAAGTCGATGATGTCTTGCTATTTAATACCGGTTTTCGTTGGGACAAGTTTTGGAACGGTTTTTTCTTAGATGGGCGGCTGTATAACCTATTTGATAAACAGTATTATCAAGGCGGGAGTGTCTCGCATCCTTATCCACAACCGGGGCGTTGGTGGATGCTGACTTTAGGATATCAAGGGGATTTTTTGTAGGCGTGAGGGGGGGCAACCACAAGGGATTGCCCCTACAACCCGCCCGTAGGGGCAATCCCTTGTGGTTGCCCTGAAATTATTTTCTATATCAAAAAATCAGTATCAATCTTTTATGAGGTTATCATGCACACACACAACGCTTATTTTTCTAGGCCAATCATTTATACCCTTTCTTTTCTCTTCCTGTCATTGGCTTTCCAAGGGTGTAACGATAAACAGATTCGTGAATCATCACAACCCCGCCAATGTCAACGGCCTGAAGAATTGACAAGGCAAATGGCTGATATTCCACCTGTTCCCAGGCCCTCAAATCAACATGCTTTAGTGGTGGGTATCAATCAATATCAAAACGTATCAAATCTCAAAGGGGCCGTTAATGATGCGAAATTATTAACACAGGCTTTGCGTCGCGCTAAGGTGCAACTACCTGATGAACGCATATTATTAGACACGCAAGCTACCCGCGAGGCTTTTCTGAAAGCTTGGTATGATATGCTAGATAAAGCACAGCCCGGGGATACTTTGATATTAACTTTTTCTGGACATGGCATACAGCAAGAAACAGACACGCCCCCATTAGATGAACTTGATCATAAAGATGAAGCTTTGATTTTTCACGAATTTGATTTTAAACGCGCCATCGGATATATCAGAGACGATGAACTCTATGGTTTATTTGAAAAAGCCAATGATTATCAAATCGTCTTTTTGGTAGATGCCTGTCATTCCAGTGGTATGAAACGTTCAACCGCACAAGTTTCAGATCAAAGCGTTCGCTTCGCCGGCAGTTTTCCGATTATCCCAACACTGCCATCCTCTTTACCCACGACGCATCAAGAAGAAAACTTACCGCATGTCACCCTGATAACCGCCGTTGAAAGAGACACTTTAAAAGTCACAGAAACCAGTTTCAATGGCAAACTACATGGCGCTTTAAGTTGGTATTTTGCAGAAGCATTAGACGGCAAAGCCAATGGCAACCAAAACCACTATTTAGAACGTCAAGAATTAGACGCTTATTTGCGAGAAAACGTTCGCCGTCATACCGCCCAGCGGCAAATCCCTAAACTCCTGCCAGCAGCCGATAGGCAATCCGTCATCAAATTACCCTCACGGATCGCATCCACCTCACCCCATCCCAATATACCTGAAATAGCCGTCTTTATAAACGACGAAAAAACGATTGTAGACAAAGGGTTAAAACAGGTTCGCTTTGTCAGTTCAGCCCAAGCGGCAGATTTACGCTTTATCATCAAAGATCAACACACCGAAGTCTTCAATCGCACCGGCGATAAAGTCACCAGCTTATCAAGCAGCGCATTGAAACAATGGCAACGGGTAATAGACAAAGAACGATTATTAAACGTGTTAGCCACACAATTTGACATGCGCCGCAAACCGATCTGGATATGCCTAGAGGAAGGAGACGGATTACATCAAGCCGGAACAAAACTGCATTTTAATATTGAACCCGGCAACGCCAGCTTAAACGCCCTGACATTATTTAATCTAGCCGGAGATGGGCAATTACAATTTCTCTATCCCCAGCACAATCACCCTCAAAGGGTTCAAAAATTTCCTTACCGATTAGAAATGGAAGTCGCCGCACCTTATGGCAGTGATCATTTAGTCGCCGTCTTATGCGAAAAGCCAGCCATAGCATTACAAAGATTATTGGATGAAAATTGGCCCAATGATCCAGAAAAAATCCTCGCCCAATTACGCGAGAAGACTTGTCAAGTGGGGCAATATGCGTTTTTTAGTAGTGAATAGGGTGAAGGTTTGATAGATTGCTGATTGTCATGATTCACCTTGATTTTAAATCAGTCTCAATCAGTCAAATCAGTCTGCCATCAGCGTTCTATCCTGATTGTCATGATTCACGTTGATTTTTAATAAAGCTTTTATCAATAATTCGCATCGTTTCCACACTCATCGTACATCCCCATTGCAATATCATCCCCCATTCATTGGCCCAAAGCGCGGTTAGAACTGATTCGGACTGTGATTTAGGTGATAAAGGTTGTTTAAAACACATCAATAAAGAAAAAATTTATACGATATTCAATATGTTTTTTTTGTAAAAGTATGAATATTCAAATTATCATAACTGAACATTTTAATTGACAGAATTACAACGAATTTAAAAAAGCGTTAGTTGATAAATATTACTGGACTAGCGAACAAGATAGAGCTTTAATTCCTAGTCTATGGATTCTCGATGTTCAAGCCATTCAAACGTTAATCATAATAAGAAGTAGAATTAGCGTTCTATCATCTCTATCATCTCACCCCACATTGCATCACGCCCTATTATCAATTAGCATGTTGTTTTCCTTTACGAGCAGAAGCGGCATTAATTGCTGAGTGATAACTGATAACTGATAACTGATAACTGAAAAAGTGAAACGTATTCTATACCTGTCTGATTATCAATTGTGTGTGCTACAAGCCAATGGCAAATCATTAACCGAAATTCAACGTTTTCAATTGGATAACAATGGGGAAGCTGAATTTGCTAATTATTTGAGCAATAATCCCAAAACGCCTCTATATTGGATTATTGATAGCACTCAAGAAGAGTCTCAAGTTTTAACCATACCTCATGTGGTTGGCAAAGATCATAGTCATTTGATGAATCAAAGAATGAAACGGCTCTTTGATGATACTACCTATACTTATGGCGTTGTTCAAAGTCGTGAAAAATTGGGGCGGAGAGATGATCAAGTCTTCTTAACTGGACTGAATAATCCTGATAGCTTACAACCTTGGTTAAATCTCATCATAACTTTTAAAGTACCGTTAGTTGGCATTTATTCTATCGCTTTATTAACGGAGGGTTTGCTTAAATATTTCCCTAAAGCACCTTATACTCTCTTGGTGGCGCAAACGCCACAAATCAATTCGCACACTTCGGCCGGGCTACGTCAGAGCTTTTTTGTTAACAATAAATTGAAATTCAGTCGTTTAATACCTTTAAACGCGCTTGAACCTGAAGAATATGCTCAATATGTTTTAACACAAATTACCACCACTCAACGTTATTTAGAAAATGCGCGTCTATTGCCAGTAACCGAAAATGCTGAGCCGTTATCAGTTATCCTCTTGACGGATACGGCAAAATGTGAAGCTTTTCAGGCTCTTAATAACGATATGGTGACGTTCAATAAACAGGTTTTAGATAACCACGCATTAGTGCGTCGTTTGGGTTTGCAATTTGAGCCGGAAAGCTTCGGTGAGCTTTTATATTTACACCATTTTGTGGCTTTTCAATTATCGCGCCGTTGGTACATTAAAAACCATTACGCTAAAGCTGCTTCGAGACGCTATTTTTTTTATAAACAAGTGCGTATTGCGTTCTATATTACCTCGGTACTACTCGTATTAGGGGCCGTGGCGGCGAGTGCGATGATTTTAAAAGACGCTACCGGAGTCAAACAAAAAGGCGAAAAAACGGCTGTGCGCGTTATCAAACATCAAGCCCAGTTAGAATTACTACGTCAACAATCGCCCCCAAACTTACCGCTTGATATTCTATTGATTCGCAATATTGTTGATATCGGTTCTCATCTTGATGCACAGCATCTTTTGCCACAAGAGGCTTGGTATAAACTGAGCCTAGTGTTAAATAATCATCCTTACTTATTTATTGAAGAACTCAAATGGGGTGTAGGCTCTTCAAAAAAAGCCCTTTTTCAACACGATGCGAACCTCATTACGAGGGTTGATGAAGACGGCACTGATGAGTTAGACGATTTAGACGAATTTGATCCTGATACCCATTTTATTGAAGGCATCAGATTACAGGGTAAAATTGAACCTTTCAAAGGTAACTATCAACAGGCCTTATACATTTTTAATCAATTTATCAAGGCCTTACGCGAACAGGGTGAGGTTTTTTGGAAAATCGAAGTCTTGATCGCACCCTATAATCCGAACAAAAAACTGCAAGGGCAAATTGGTAGCCCTACTCAAATAGGTGAAGCCCCGTTTCTCATCGATATCTTAATTAAACACGCTTATCTACAACAAAAATTGTAGTGGTCAACAGGATTTCACGCAAAAGTTTTTGCACGCAAAAACGGGGGGAAAAAAATCTTAAATGGAAAATGGAAAACTAAATAGAACGTTGATAACGCGGATTTCTGGCCTGATTAACACTGATTAACACTGATTGGCACTGGGGTCATTGACTTTGATGTATGGCGTTATCTTTATGAAAACGCTTCGATTCCTTCGTCATTTTTGGCTTCATTAAATAATCCATCAGGTTAGTGATATTCAAAGCTTTAGATTTTCGATAATGTCTAATGAATGTTGGAATGATCTCGTTTCGCAAGTTCATTCCAACTGATGTGTCTATATAAACTCCCCGAGGAATGTTCAATGAGACATTTTCATTCTTATGGCCCGGTTGATTGTCGGTATCATTTTTGTGTTAAACGCCAAGAACTTATTGCTCAGGGTGTTAACCAATTAATTGGTATTCCTGATGAAGGCGGTCATTATTTTACTTTATGGGCACCGCGTCAAACCGGCAAAACTTGGTTAATGAGACAGATTAAACAGGAGATAGCGCTGCAATATCCAGAAAAATTTGCGATTTTTAATTTTTCTTTGGGAAAATTGCGCGGAATCAGCGTTTCTTCTGAACAAAAAACCGCCCTGATTGAATTTCCGCCAGCTTTGAGCGAATTGATTCAGGAAACCTTACCCAGTGAGCCATTCGTTTCGAGTTGGAAAGACTTTCGCCAATTATTTTCAACCAAGAAAGGGTTGTGGGATCGTCCACTCATTCTATTGATAGATGAAATCGATACATTACCGCCGATTTTGCTAGACAGAATGATGGGTCAATTTCGAGAACTCTATCTTGACCGCGAAACTAATCGATTACATGGATTAGCCCTAGTGGGTGTCCGAGCGGTATTAGGCTTTGAAAGTCAACGGGGTTCGCCGTTCAACATCCAGAAATCACTTCATGTGCCCAATTTTACCTTTGCAGAAGTGGCTTTATTGTACAGTCAATACCAAGAAGAAAGTGGGCAAACAATTGAGCCTACCGTGGTGGACAAAATTTATCAAGCTACCAAAGGACAACCGGGTTTGGTTTCATGGTTTGGAGAATTGTTGACTGAAAAGTATAATATAGGGGTAGATAAAGTGCTTGATGAAAAAAATTGGGAAATTGTTTGGCAATCGGCTAGAGCAATAGAACCGAATAATACGATGTTAAACATTATTGCTAAAGCCCAAACCCCGGAGTATCAGAGTTTTTTGCTCAAGCTATTTACAACTTCAAATGTTCCGTTCTTTTTTCATCAGTCACGACATAATTATCTTTATCTTCATGGGATTATTGAGCCCGTTCTTGAAACATCAACAAAAGGCGAACGGCAATATGTTTGCCGTTTTACCTCTCCATTTGTGCAACGATGTCTTTATGATGCGCTCAGCCAAGAAATCATCGGTTCAGAACGGCCAATCCTCGCATTGGAGCCATTGGACGAACTCACTGAGGTTTTCAGCGGGACTACCATTAATTTACCGGCTTTGCTTACCAAGTACAAAGATTATCTAGCTCGCCTCAAAGCGCAAGGCATTAATCCTTGGATTAATCAACCCCGCCGCAAAACTGATTTGAAGTTAACCGAAGCAGTTGGACAATTTCATTTGTTTAGCTGGCTTAAGGATGTAGTGGGAGAGCATTGTATTGTCAGTCCAGAATTTCCCACTGGCAATGGCAAAGTCGATCTCCACCTTCGATGTGGTCATCAACAAGGTATTATCGAAGTTAAAAGCTTTGTCAAACACGCCCAAATCAAACATGATAAAAAACAAGCCGCTGATTATGCCAAAAATTTAGGGATTGACAGTGTCACTATCGCACTATTTATTCCGGTACTTGAAGAAACCGTGCTTGAAAAATTATCCAGCACTGAGGTCATTGATGGGGTAAAAGTCAGTGTTTTTGCGATTGGGTGGGTTTAGCTTATGATCATAAAAGCACTTCTGTTAGATTGTGATGGTGTCGTCGTTGATTCTGAACGTCTCAATTTTTTATGCTGGGAAAAAGCATTGCAACAAATCAGAAATCAGGCTTCCTTAAAAAATTTACCTTATGATTGCATCATTGGTATTCCACTGTCAGAGATTTTTTCATTATTTGAAGATTATCTTCATACTCTGTTTTCTGAAACGGAACGACAACAAATCCTCAAGACCAAAAATAATGACTATTTTAAAATTGGTCAATCAGAATTAAAACCAGTTGATGGCATTCAAACGCTTATGGCACAAGCACGTCAACTGGAATGGAAAATTTATCTTGTTTCTAGCAGCATTCAGGAAAAATTAGCCTTTTCATTGAGAACAGTCAATTTGCATGATGCTTTTGATGGGATTTTCTGTGGAAAATCTGGAAAAACAAAAAATGACAGCGATGTATTGCAAACAATCCAGAGGCCCAATCATGAAGTGGTTGTGATAGAAGATTCTCCTGCCGGTATTTTGGCAGCCCAACAAGCTGATATTAAAACTATTATTGCCATCACAACGATTTTTTCCAAGGAAGAATTAAAGGAATACTCGCCGACTCAAATCATTAAACATTATCAAGAATTAGATTTAAACCAGTTAGGTCAATAACATGAATGTTTTTGGATATACTGCAAACGGAACACAATGCTCGCGCCTCGTATTTGGTGCTTGGGCAATAGGCGGTGCTTTTACCGGTAAAGTAGATGACAAGGAATCACTCAATACCTTAGCTTTCGCGTTTGAAAATGGCCTTTCATTTTTCGATACAGCACCTGTTTATGGGAAGGGTCATTCTGAACGGTTACTTGGTCAATTTATACAGAATAAAAGAGCCCAAGTTTTCATTGCAACCAAAGGTGGCATAAGCTGGAAAACACATTCTTCTGGACAACTTGTTATGGAACCTGATGGTTCGTCAATCAACTTAAAGCGGGAACTTGAAGCCAGCTTAAGACGACTCAAGACGGATTATATTGATTTATATCAACTACATTGGCCCGATTCCAAAACTGACATTGCGGAAACTTTTGAAACGTTTACCCAATTTCAATCCGAAGGCTTGTTCCGATTTATAGGTGTCAGTAATTTTGGCCTTTCTCAGCTAAAACAGGCCAAAAAATATGCCGAGATCATTGCGCTTCAAAATCAATATAATCTGCTATCACGAAAAGTAGAAACCGATATTTTACCCTTCATTGAACAACAAGATATGTATTTTTTATATTACGGTTCATTAGCTTATGGCATTTTAACTGGAAAATTTTATCCGTCTTATCCATTTACTGAAAACGATTGGCGTAAAACGGGAATCAGTCCGACTAACCATTATTTTATACCCTCGAATTTTGAACACCATCTTAAACAAGTTAATCAACTCAAAGTACTTGCAGAAGAGCTTCATTGTTCACCGGCTCAATTAGCGATTGCTTGGCTCTTAAGGCATCCTCGTATCTACCCATTAGTCGGTGCAAAAACAATAGAGCAAACAAAGAACAATATTCAGTCCTTACACATACATCAATGTGACTTATGAAATAGAAAAAGAATTAGATCAGGTTTTTACTTGATGCCGTTTTATATTTCTTGCGATATTAATTCAGTCGCTATAGAAAAATTGATAAATAAGTATCCTGAATTCAAATTAAAGCGCACAGGAGTCAAAAACAATCATGCACCATTTAAAAAAAGGTTCTTTGATGTCATTGTCAATGTCGGAGTGATAGAACATCTGGAAGAACTTGATGCTTATTTACATGATATTTGTATGATTATAACTTTTTGAAAATATAACGGTTTTATTTTATAGCTGTTATTGGTTAATAAGTTCATCTACCGTGAATCAAATCAGTCTATTGATATTCCCTTAAGACATTAATAGATTACGAGGCTCAATGGCAACTGATAAGTGAATAAATTTCGCTTTCGTTCTCAGCTCTTTTCATTGGTACTATTTTTTTCTGCCTTTGCAGAAAAGCGGAGAAAAAATGATGCAATTATAGCGTTTCCCGATTGAATGAACCTTCAGTGTGCTGCGCTAAGTACAAATCATTTTCAAACCCAATTTATTTTGCAGCCTTCTTTTCAAACCCAATTTATTTTGCGGTTCGATTTTCTTGATATAACTGTACGTCATGAGATAGGGAAACGCTATAGATTATTTATTGCTTTCGTTTATTTCCCAATGGTGGCCAACATGAACCATTTAATACGTGGTTAGAAAATGGCTATAATGACAATAACTTTTTTACCATAAACCATCAGAGGGCCAAGAAAAAATGTCCCAAATAGACTTTGAAAAACTTTGGCAGATTGTCCTTTCAAATAAGAAGCGAATCCATTCAAAGGTTCATGGCCCATAACATTGGGCACGGGTAGAGCGCAATGGATTGTATCTATGTCAAGAAAATGGTGCAGATGAAACAATAGTCAGATTATTTGCTTTGTTCCAAAAAAAAGCATGAGATGTAATGATGCCCGTGATCCAGAACATGGATTAAGGGGTGCTGAATATGCAAAATCGCTGTTAAATAAAGAATATGAATTAACAAACGAACAATTTGAATTATTATATGAGGCATGTAAGCACCATAACAAACAGCACTGAGAACAAAACCATTGGTACATGCTGGGATGCGGATAGATTATACCTTAGAAGAGTAAATATTAGCCCTTTAGCAAATTTCATGCACTCCAATGAAGCTAAACATATTATCAAAGAAGGAAAATGGAAACAGCTAGAAAAACGGGAAAAAAGAATAGTCGTTGAACAAACCTTAGCGACTCGAATACTAACTCTCATTTTGAATGATATGAAAAATTAGAACTATTTGGTTAGTCACCACCGGATGTAATTAAAAGTGATAGTGACAAATGGTGGGTTTAGCTTCGCTGGCCTTCGGCTCGAACCACTCTACCCACCCTACAAAACATAAATAGATAAGTACTGAACCATAAATTTTCAGGTATTTTAATAGAAGCAATGTTTATTTGTAATTAGAGACGCTTCGCGGCGCGTCTCTACAATTCGCGGTTTCGTTCCGACGCTTCGCGGCGCAAATCTTTGCGGTAAAATACCGGTTTATTTGTGGTTCAGTACTTTAAATACCGGTTTATTTGTGCTTCAGAAAAAAAAAGTCAATCCTATTGCATATCTTGTCAAACGATTTGTTTTATGATTCGTTAATTTCTATTACAAAATTTCTGATTGTCACGGATTTTGGGTAGTTCCTACAAACAGTGTTAAAATCGTCAAAATGGCTACCGATTTGAAATGAGAGTGGGATTCAAGCCAAAGGCAAGCTCACTATAAATGATCATCAGCGTCATCAGCGTTTTATCAATATCAAATCATTTTATTGAAAACATGAACTCTTCAAAAACGTTTACGATAATGGCAATTGATTGGAGCGTTTTATTCAGCGCCTTGATTGTATTGACTTTAAGTCTGATTCTCAGCGCCCTTCTGATTTGGGGCAGTCAACAATATGAGAACACGATGACAAAATGGGAACGTGAACAACGTAGTCAATTGGGAGATATACAGGCAAAATACAGCCGACTTCAAGAAACCCTTGAAATTGTCGAAACGGGCTACTTTAAAAAATTTAATCAATTGACTGACAAAGGATTTTTTATCAATGGGCCCAAATTAACCTTGCCCGAACAGCGGTTAAAAATGTTTAACGAAATAAAAAGATTGTTGTCTGAATTGCCTTTATTCAAGGCCAATTATGATTTATCAGAAACAATACAATACAATGCGCCTGATAGCTTTATAATAGAACCTGAATTGAAAACCTATCAAACCGCCTTAACTTTAACTTTAGATATCTTACACGAAGCCGATGTGCTAGAATTAGTACAAGCTATAGAATTTCAGCAATTTGCAGGCCTATTTAATTGGCACACTTGTCACATTAAGCGAATCCGCGAATCAATTGATTTAAAAGATGTTTCACAACCTTATTTCAATGCCACTTGTGTATTGGTTTGGTATATTTCTAAAATCGAAAATGAATGATGATGCGATCTATTTATACCATCATATTATTAGTCATTGTGTTCAATGTGTTTCAATCGGTATCGGCAAAAGAATTGCAACGTTTATTCACAACGGCCCAAGAGCGTGCGGTACTCAATGCGAATCGGGAAGAACCGCCCCCTCCGCCCCCTCTACCGACAACCGATTCTGCAACGCCGTCGTCAGTCGCGCCCCGGCCCAAACCACCTCGTTACATTACCTTTAATGGTTTAATCAAACGCAGTCAGGGGCCGACAACGCTATGGATAAACGATAGCCAAGATTTATTTCGACAAGGCTTTTCTGTTGAATTAGACAAAATAACCGAAAAAACGGTCCCCATTTTATTATCCAACAAACGACGAATCGATTTAAAACCAGGGCAAAGCGTTAATACGCTCAATGGCACAATAAAAGAGAATTGGGAATAACGAAAATCCGTCTAGGCGATAAATCGCCTACTACAAACAAATTATGATGTCTCATACTCACACAGAATCAGGCGTAGCCTTAATTATTTTCCTAACGATTTTGATATTAGGGATAACGGCCATTTTGCTGTCTGAACTCAACACACGTCATGATTTGATGCTTGAAGATCAAGCGCAAACTAGGCGGGCGTTGATACAAGCAAAAGAGGCGTTGATTGGGTATGCTGCCAGTTATTATGATTATGACGAACAACAAGGCATGTATGGATTTCTACCTTGCCCTGATCTGAGAATTAATGTGATTCCTGAAGGAGAGGAAGATGGTAGTTGTGGTAGCACAGATAAAAGCAGTTTAGGTAGACTGCCTTGGAAAAAAATCGGATTGCTATCATTACGCGATGGGGCTAAAGAATGTCTTTGGTACGCCGTTTCTGGCCCTTACAAACAGTCACCCAGAACCAGTATGCTCAATGAGGATACTAATGGTTTGTTTGACGTTTCTGTTTCTGATGGTACTGACACTTTACAACTGACAGGCACTCAACCACAAGATCGTGCTGTTGCCGTCATTATTGCACCTGGAAAAATCCTGTCAAACCAAAATAGAACCCCTGTTAACAAGGGTAAAGGCGTAGAAATCTGTGGCGGCAAATATGAACCAACGGCTTACTTGGAAACCGATGTAAACAATCTTGTCGATGACGATTTTGATGGATTCTTAACGGCTCAAGATATAGCCGCCCAAAATACTGATAATGCCAATCCAATTAATGACAGGGTAGTGTATATTACCCGTGAAGAATTATGGGGGGCTATTCGTAAGCGTCGGGATTTTATGAGAAAAATGCAAGATTTAACCCGAAGCGCGGCCTCATGCGTCGCAAATTACGCTAATTCATCAACCGATAGACGTTTGCCTTGGGCTGCCCCTGTTGGTTTAGCTGATTATGCTGATAACACAGCATACAGTGATCAAAATAGTCTTTTATCGGGTAGATTACCAAATGATATCACAAATTCTTCAGGTTCAAACGATTTTTTAATCACGAATTGCGATTCTAGCATTATGACTCCTGAACTTTTAACGTTGTGGGAAAATTGGAAAGATCATCTATTTTACGCGGTTGCCAATGCCCATCAACCCAATGCCAGTACAACCACGCCTATTTGTGATAACAGTGATACTCTGTCAGGAAACGATTGTCTACAAGTCAATAATAACAACTATGCTGCTGTGGTTATATTTTCAAATGGGCCACTTCCAGTAGTAGGCAGTCCCGCCAAAGAACAACTTCGTGATAACAAAGGAGATATTACAAATTATTTAGAAGGACTCAACGCTGTTGTTAATACTGATGGAAAGGGTATTTATCAACAATGGAATTTGTCTGACGATATTAACAATCCTGACAATATAAATGACATTTTATACTGCATTCGTGATAATGATCTTGCCGTGATGCTTTGCCCATGTACACCTGCAATGAAAGCTATTCATAGCTGGTGTCCATGATATGATTAAATGAGGTCATAAAAAGAGGTAATCATGATGAAAAACCAAAAAGCTTTTACCCTGATTGAACTGGCAGTCGTCTTAACGATTATCGCATTACTGATAGGGAGTCTCTTAATCCCCTTGACGACTCAAATTGACGTTGCCAAAATCCGCAGCACGGAAGCAACCTTACAACAAGTTAAGGAAGCTTTGATTAATTATGCGGCAGCCAATAACCGCTTACCGTGTCCGGCGACAGAAGTTGACACGGGTTTAGAAGACAATACTGTGATGAATTGCCAAAAGGAAGGTTATTTACCATGGGCCAATTTAGGTATGGGCCGATACGACGCTTGGGGAAATCCCCTCATATATCGCGTTGATCAAACCTACACTCAGGAGATAATGACTTCAAGTTTGACTTCTCTACCCGATACGTTCAGCGACATTGAGGTGCGGGATATCCAAAATAATCCTGTAGTCGATTCTGATGTGGTTGCCATTATTTACTCAACAGGTAAAGATGGACAAGCCTATCAACCTGCCACCCAGTTCCAGATTGTTATGGGAACCAACACTCATATGCGGCTATCCCTCAAAACCATCAGCAATCTGATTATTCCCCCAACTTTTGCAGGTCAATCAGAACAAAGACCAGGAAGCGATGATATCTATTATCAAGACAGTCTGATTCCTAATAAGTACGATGATGTGCTGATATTTTTATCAAAAAGCCATCTTGTCGCGGTGAGCCAAAGAGTACAAACCTCGACACCGGCTGTGGTAACGCCGGTACTTGATGATAGCGTTTATACGCCATGCTCTGGATTTTTTTGTGATCGTAATGTTCAATAATATTGGGTTATAATCTTTACTGTGTGCTGGGCACACAGTTGATGAAAGGAGCAAGCAAAATGATAAAAATTTCTCCTGGTTTTAGCCTAATAGAAATGGCGGTCGTACTGATCATAATAGGCCTACTGATGGGTGGCCTATTGTCCCCACTCTCTGCCAGTCTAAGTCTTCATAAAATCAAGTTGACTCAGGAACGTTTAGAAGAAATCAAGGAAGCGTTGTTAGGATTTGTGCTCATTAATGAACGTTTACCTTGTCCAGCCTCAGATAAAAATGGTATAGCACTTGACATGAGTGAGACAGAAAATTGTAAGAAAGAAGGTTACTTGCCGTGGGCAGAATTAGGAGTAGGCAGATACGATGCTTGGGGAAATCCGTTTCGGTATCGGGTAGAAGAAGAGTACACAAACACAACAACAATTATAGTGCCGATTCCTGCTAGCGATTTAAGAGTAAAAAATCGGCAAGATAATTATTTGACTAACAAAAGCGATGATTCTCGTGTCGTTGCTATCATTTTTTCTTATGGGCAAAATGGACAAGCCGAAGAGGACAATAAAACAGTCTCAAACTTGTATATACAAGATGGATATATAGAAAACCAATTTGATGATGTATTAACTTGGATATCAAGAAACACTTTAATGAATCGTTTAATTATAGCTGGCAAATGGCCGCTAGGCCCTCCACCTCCATAATTTTACAATCTGAAAGAAGCAGGAAATGATGAAATGAAAAGTACCCACGGTTTTACCTTGATAGAAATGGCCGTCGTGTTGGTGATTCTTGCTTTCTTGCTAGGCAGTTTATTAATGCCGATGTCTGAGCAGATGAAGCAACAAAAAATCAGGAACACGCAACAGCGTTTAGCAGAACTCAAAGAAACTTTGATAGGGTTTGCGATAGATAAAGGCCGTTTACCTTGTCCTGCCTCAACTAAAAATGGTTTAGAAACAGCGGGTTGTGGTGATAATACCGAAGGTTATTTTCCTTGGCGAACCTTAAGTTTAGATATTAGACAAGATGCGTGGGGGCACCCATTTCGTTATCGGGTTGACACTCAGTACGCCGCTTCACAGTTTCCCAATAATCCACCTGACACGTCTAGCCAATTAAAAATAATAGATACACAAGATAATAGTTTAATCAACGAATCTCTTAATTCTAATGTGGTTGCGATCATTTTTTCTCAGGGTAAACATGAACTCTCTTCGCTTCATGAAGAGGAAAACCGAGATGGTGATCGAATCTATATACAAGGTGAATATGTCGAAAACCAATTTGATGATTTCTTGATTTGGCTGCCTAAAACGATATTAATCAACCGTTTAGTTGTCGCGGGTAAATGGTCCCCGCCTTAGGCACTACAAGGATTAGAACTACAAGGATTAGAACTACAAGGATTGTTTATAATAAAGGATTGCTTGGTTGGTTTAATCAAAAATTCGAACTTTTCTTCAATTGCGTCTCTTGCGCCTCTTGCGTTTTTCATCAATCACAAAAAATGCCCAGAATCCTCCATATTGGCAAATTTTTTCCTCCCTTTCTGGCGAAAATGGGTTCATGCGAACGCTAATCTAAAGACATTGAGAATATGAATGAGAAAATCATTATCAAAAATTTTGGGCCACTTAAACAGCTTGAATTAGACTTAAAAGAAATCATGGTTTTTATTGGCCCTCAAGCAAGTGGTAAGTCAACCATTGCTAAGTTAATCCATTTTTTTAAATATGTTACGTCAGTTTCGTGTTCAAATACTCAGCCTGAAAACTTGTTATCAATTTTTAATAAATTATTTGGCGAACATTATTTGCGCCAGAGTCCAAACGCTGAGATCGACTATTTGAGTCACTGCCAAATCACGATTAAAAAGGGCACGATACGTTATGATCATTTACCTCAATCAAACTCTAAAACCACGCTGATTCCAGCAGGGCGTGCCGTTTATTCGTTAATCTCGGAATCGTTGTTTAGTCTCACGTCAGAGGCGATTAGTATTGATCCCATGATCTTAAATTTTGGGCGAGAGATTGAATTATCCAGAAAAAAAATAGGTCATATTTTAAGTGAAGAAATCGCGTTAGCGCCTCTTTTAAGTGACATTCTGAAAGGCCATTTTAAATATGTCAATGGTGAAAATCGCATTTATTTTAAAGAAAATCAGTATATTACACTGGATAGGGCATCTTCAGGACAACAAGAAGTGCTGCCTTTAATACTCATTTTGATGGATGTTTTTTATTCTGGACAGCTTAATTTTGTCACCATTGAAGAACCAGAAGCCCATTTATATCCCTATTCTCAATATAAATTAATTGACTTGATCAGCCGGGTGCATCATTGTCATGTTGATAAAAATCGTTTTATCGTTACGACGCATAGCCCTTATATTTTAACCGCTTTTAATAATTTTCTGTTTTCTTATCGGGTTGCACAGCTCAGTGAATCTGCTCAAGTCAAAGCCGTCATACCAGAAGCGACTTGGATCAATCCTAAGCAACTGGCTGCTTACTCTGTGAGGGAAGGGACAGCTGAATCTATCTTGAATGAGTCTACTGGATTGATTGCTGATAATGAAATTGATGAAGCGAGTGAAGACATCGCTGGAGACTTTGATGCGCTTTTAGAGATTTATCGAGCCTTTAAACATGGAAATGGATAAGAAATTACGGGCTATTTTTGCTCAAATTAAAGAAAATCACTGTTTGGAAACCATTTCAGACAGTGAATTTGACATTTATGACAGTGGAGAAGAGCAGAGATGTTTTATTCTCAGCGATGAAACTATTTCAAGCGGTACTCAACTTTTTAAAGTGATCAACCACAATAATCAAAACATCCGATTCTTAGCGGTTGATAAATGTTTGTTTTTTGATGGCGATAAATTTAAACGCTGTGATTGCCTTCTTTACAATGAAGACTATTTCTGTTTTGTCGAACTCAAAAAAGTCGATACAACACGAAATAGAAATAGTGCGAAGAAAACGGCTAGGGCACAACTTTATTCAACCATTAGGATATTTCAAGAGAAAATGGATTTTGAAAATCGGATTGTAGAGGCTTACTTATGTGTGGGTTACAAACCCACTAATCCGGCAACCTTGGCTTCTAGTCAAAGTGCAAAGGTGGCATTTGAAGACTTAAAAGCAAGACTGTATAACGGATGTCAAAAACGTTTTTAACTGTTGGATTAGAGAGTCGAAACAAAAAATGCCCAGAATCCTCCATATTGGCAAATTTTTCCCTCCCTTTGCTGGCGGTATCGAAAACTTCCTCGCTGATCTGATGCCTGCACAAGCTGATCAAGGCGATACCGTCGCTGCCCTTGTTCATGATCATGAACTGCGTTTTTCGCGTTTTTTTAGTTCTGTACAAGCAGAGAGCTTCGTTGAAGGGTTGATTTACCGCGCCCCCAGCTATGGCCGCCTACTTTACGCGCCGGTTACTCCGCAATTTCCATTTTGGCTCAATCGCGTTTTACAAGAATGGAAACCGGAAGTGTTGCATCTACATTTGCCGAATACTTCCGCCTTTTTCTGTCTCTGGCTACCGCGTGCTAGGCGCATTCCTTGGATTATTCATTGGCATTCTGATGTGATATCCACATTAAATAAAAGATTATCAATGGCTTATCACGCTTATAGGCCGTTTGAACAAGGTTTACTCGCACACGCGCACACCATCATCGCCACCTCTCCCCCTTACTTAAGCTCTAGCACAGCATTGCAACCTTGGCAGGATAAATGTCAAGTGATTCCCTTGGGCATTGCCAAAGGCCGTTTACCTGAACCGACTCCTGAAGCTCAAAACTGGGCAACGCAACAATGGACAAAACAAACGACAAGAATACTAACGGTGGGACGCTTAACTTATTATAAAGGCCATGAAATCCTCATACGGGCTATGGCCCAAGTCAACAAGGCAGAACTCTTGATTGTTGGCACAGGTGAATTACGTGAAAGCCTAGAAAAGCGCATCATCGAATTAAACCTTCGTCATAAAGTCAAATTATTAGGGTATTGCAGCGACGCTGAACTCATTGCTTTATTGGCAAGTTGTGATTGTTTCTGTTTGCCTTCCTTAGAACGTACAGAAGCTTTTGGCGTGGTGCTTTTAGAGGCCATGCGCTACGCTAAACCCATCATCGCTAGTGCCATTGAGGGTTCTGGTGTTCCTTGGGTTGTGAAAGAATCAGGGCGATTGGTACCGCCACAAGATATCTCTGCGCTGACACAAGCTTTACAAGAAATGGTTGATAATCCTCCTTTACGCCGTCATTTGGGAACGATAGGCCAAGAACGTTTTCAACAAGTATTTGATATTAAACAGGTTGCCGTAAAAACAGCAGCATTATATCAGCAGGTTTTGGAAACGGAAACTATGAGTTAAATTTTTTAGGGTTGCCCAGCCTTTCACATTTAACATCACAAGAAATTATTTTTATGATCAACCTATTTATAGAAAAATATAGACTTTCAGAAAAATGTCGAGCGATAAAAACCTGACAGGTTTTCAAAACCTGTCAGGTTTGGGCCAAAATCTTTATCTGAACTCCTATAAAACCATGAATTAAAATACCCAACTTCCACTGATAAGATTATCTGGGCTATTACGGAGGCGAAGAACTTTTACCCTAATTATTAATAAAGAGTAGTCAAATGCCAATTGAAAAAGCCAACTCATTAGAATATTACCTGATAGCGTTTGACGCGAAGGGTAAAGAACATAAGGATGATCCTGATGGTTTGAATGGCCTGATGAGCAAGGTGGTACTAAAAAACTTATCCGACAATCCTATCACCGATGTGTTCTTGATGAGCCACGGTTGGATGGGTGATGTGCCCGCTGCCAAAAAACAGTACAACAAATGGATTAGTGCTATGGCTGCCAATCAGGCCGATATCAACCAGATTAAGCAAGCGAGGCCCGGATTTCGTCCTTTGCTGATCGGCCTACATTGGCCTAGTAAGCCCTTTGGCGATGAAAACCTAGACGATGGTTCAGTGTCTTTTGACACCGCAGCCGAATCACCCGTAGAACAGATCATCGAACAATATGCTGAACGCATTGCTGACACTGAAGTCGCACGGGATGCACTACGCACCCTTTTTGTCGAGGCTATGGATAATATAGCACCAGACGAATTACCCTCCGAAGTACGCCAAGCCTACGAAGTTTTAAACCAAGAGGCTGATTTAGGTTACGACGGTGTTGGTGGTGCGCCAGGTGCAGATCGTGAAGCCTTTGATCCAGAAGCGATATTTCAATCGGCTGATGAACAAGCAGAGCCGGTTAGTTTCGGGATAGGAGACTTTTTCAATCAGCCCATTTTTGAGTCTCTACGAACAATTTCTTTTGGCGCAACGAAAAAACGTGCTTGCCAATTCGGTGAAAACGGTGGTTTTGAATTATTGAAGGCACTCCAACAAAGCGCAGCTGATAATGTACGATTCCACCTGATGGGTCATAGTTTTGGATGTGTTGTGATGTCTGCGAGCTTAGCAGGGCCTAATGGCCAGGGCACTTTAGTCCGCCCTATCAATTCTTTGACCTTAGTACAAGGTGCCTTATCACTTTGGTCTTACTGTTCAAAGATTCCCAAAATCAAGAACCGTGCGGGTTATTTTCATTCAATCATTGCTGAAGGCAAAGTTGCTGGTCCAATCATCACCACCCAATCAGAGCATGATACCGCGATTGGCATATTTTATGCGTTAGGCTCTAGACTCCATAGTCAAATAGAATACGCGCTCGGTGAATTACCGAAGTACGGTGCGGTAGGCGAATTTGGTGCTCAGGGTCCCGGACTTGATATTGTCGAAATGAAGATGCGCCATTCTAATGAGTCGTATTCGTTTGAATCTGGCAAAATCTACAACTTGGAAAGTAGCGCCTTTATTCGTGATGAAAATGCGAGTTTATTGAAGAGAAATACAATAGGGGCTCATAGCGATTTTGACAAACCAGAAGTAGCTCATGCTGTTTGGTCAGCGGCAATAGGAGTATCTATAATATGAGTACAGAACAACTTGTTTTTAATGGCATCAACGGAGCCACTGGTGAGTACCTACAACCTCCATCAACAGCCGAAAGCATTTCTAAGAGGGTTCAGGGCGAAAAAGATGAACAACACCTCAACCAACTCCGGCACAAAAAACCGGAAGAAAACCTTATAGTTAGAGCGGGAATAAACTCAAAAAACTTAGCAGAAACTGGTTGGGGTATTATCTTCGAGGCGACTACTGATAATGAGGCTAAATACAAGCAAGAACAAATCAAGGAAGCCCTCAGCGAATTATTAAAACATCGGCAACAGCAAGCCACTCAGAAAGATGAACGCTATTATCGAGAATACACGGGTGTCGATGGTTATCGTCCAAGTCAGACACTAAATCGGTTCTTAGGTTATCACCGAGTTGAGATCGGACAACCTGCCGATCCAAAAAGAATGCCCTATTACTTGTTGATCGTTGGTGATCCTGAAACCATTCCCTATAGCTTTCAGTACCAACTTGATGTCCAATATGCCGTCGGTCGTATTTATTTTGATACCTTGGACGAATATGCCCAGTATGCTCACAATGTGGTCGCGGCTGAAACGGGTAAACTGTTCTTGCCACGCCGTGCGAGTTTTTTTGGGGTACGCAACAGTGCAGATCGCGCCACTCAGCTCAGTGCGGATCAACTGATTAAACCCTTAGCGGATTGGGTAGCCAAAGATAAACCCGATTGGCAAGTACAAACTTTCCTCAAAGAGGAGGCGACTAAGGCACAATTAGAGCAACTCTTAAGAGGAAACGATACGCCAAGCTTGCTTTTCACTGCCAGTCATGGGATAGGATTTCCTAATGCAGATCCACGCCAGTTGCCTCACCAAGGCGCACTGCTATGCCAAGACTGGCCCGGCTTAAAATGGGGGCGCAAACCAATTCCAGAAGACTTTTATTTTTCGGCCGACGATATCAGTAATGATGATACTGGCTTACTTGGACTGATTAGTTTTCACTTTGCCTGTTATGGTGCTGGTATGCCCAAGATGGAAGACTTTGCCCATGGTACCTATGATGAACGTTCAAGCATTGCACCATACGCTTTTGTGGCTCGATTACCACAGCGGTTACTGAGTCATCCCAAGGGAGGTGCCTTAGCCGTCATTGGTCATGTAGAACGAGCTTGGGGATGTTCTTTCATCTGGCCGGATGCCGGTCAACAATTGGCGGTGTTTGAGGATACACTGAAAGTGTTAATGGAAGGCTATCCTGTCGGGGCAGCTCTCGAATACTTCAATAATCGTTACGCTACAATTGCCACTGTTCTCAACAAAGAATTGGAGAATATCACATACGGTAAAGTGGTTGATAATTTAACATTATGTGATTTATGGACGGCCAACAACGACGCGCGCAATTATGCCATTGTGGGCGATCCCGCAGTACGATTAATGCTTGGTGATACCGATGAATCCAAGCGTCCGGTCATAGAACCCGTCAATTTTCAACCAACACTGAAGACAGAACAGCCCCAAAATGCCGAACTTAAGCAAGCCAAAAATCGCTTAACTGAGGCACTAAAACAGTTCATACTCTTAGCTGATAAAGAGGAACAATTTAATACAGCGACTTCATCAGCAAAGGGTTTAGTGGATGAATTGAAAACACTGAGTTAAACCATTTTGCCACGGAAACACACCGAAGAACACAGAAATATTCCGTGTATTTCCGTGTATTTCCGTGGCTAATATAAACTCTTTGTCAAGTTATGGTAAACATAACCCATGAACACATTTAAAATCACCATCCAGCGAAAATCAACCGAAAGCTGGCCAATTGTGGTTGAACGAAAGCAGCCGGGCGTACTCTTGCCGATTCGGCACGAAAGCACTTTCCAATTAAGTCAGACGGATTTTGAAGAACTGTACAGTCTACTCGGACAGCCCAAAGACTATGGCACTTTCTTAGGTCAAAAACTCTTTCAAGGCGACGTGCTTCTTACCTTTAAGAGCGCTTTAGGGGAAAGCACAGACGGTTTGCGTGTATTATTGGTTGTCGAAGACAGCGAACTGAGAACCTTGCGTTGGGAACGGCTCTGTGCCCCTAAAGACGGGCACTGGGATTTTTTGAGGCTTGATCAAGGCTTGCCTTTTTCTTTGTACATTCAGGCCAGCACCGATAGGCGTTTTTCACCAATTGGCAAGCGTGATTTACGGGCGCTCGTTTTGGCCGCCAGCCCCGAAAATTTAGGCCAATATCGTTTAGAGGCGTTTGATGTCGAAGCGAGCGTTGCGGGAGTACGAGAAGCGCTTGGTGAAATTCCTTGTGATGTGCTAGCACCCATTTCCAACGTTTCCGAGGCTATCGGGCCACCCACGTTGGATGAACTTTGTCGCCAATTAACGGATCGCCATCAACAATACACTTTGTTGCACTTTATTGGTCATGGAAAAATAATTGACGGGGGAGACACCGCCCTTTACTGGGCCAATGCAGATAATCAAGTCGAGGTAGTCACCGGTAAAAACCTGATCCAACGATTGCACCGTTTACAAGGGCCACGCGGTTTGCCCCATTTTGCGTTTCTGGCGACTTGCGAAAGTGCCCATTTTGAGGCCGAAGGTGCGCTAGGCGGTTTAGGTCAACGTTTGGTGCGGGAATTAGGGATGCCAGCGGTGATAGCCATGACTGAAAAAGTCACGGTGACAACAGCCCTTGCACTCGGCCAGCGTTTTTACCAACAATTACGAGAATCAGGGCATGTCGATTTAGCGTTGGCAGAAGCGACTGCTGGTTTGATGGGCCGCAACGACATTATCGTACCCGCCTTGTTTAGCCGTCTCGCCGGACAAGCTTTGTTTAGTGATTCACTGGATCGTGATTTGACCAACCTCGAAATAAAAGATGGTCTTGAGCAACTCCAGACTTTGCTTAAAGAACGGGCACCAGTATTACAGGAAGAATTTGAACCGAAAGCAAAAATGCTACAAGGTACCCTAGAGGCTGATCCCACCGCCTTGAGTCCCACTGTGCGTCTGGAGCGAGAACAAGCCTTACTTAAAATGAACACACTTTGTCAAGAAGTGAGCGATCTCAACTTTAACGCCCTCGCTTTTGGTCAAACACCGCCCAACTATGAGGCTCGTTGCCCTTTTATGGGTTTATATCCTTTCCATGCAGAGGATAGAGAATTTTTCTTTGGACGCGACAAACTGATTAAGGCACTACAAGAAGAACTGATGGAATATCAATTTTTAGCGGTGTTAGGCCCTTCTGGCTGTGGTAAATCGTCCCTTGTCCTTGCCGGTGTGGTGCCACAAATGCAGACTCAATCTCTTGATCTTCAGCTGGCCTACTTAACACCCGGTTCTGATCCGCTGGCCCAACTCAGCACCGCGAAAGCCCAAGCGCAAAACCAATCCACGGTGTTTGTGGTAGATCAATTTGAAGAACTGTTTACCCTGTGTGCGGTGGAAGAAGAAAGGCAACAGTTCATTGATCAGTTATTAAGCCTCAGCCAACAGCAGCCAGTTGTGATAACGATGCGGGCAGACTTTTGGGGAGAATGTGCGCCTTACGAGGCCCTTAAAACCCAGATGACAGCGCGGCAACACCTGATTGGGCCTATGAATACGGCCGAATTGCGGGATGCCATGGAAAAGCAAGCCAATAAAGTGGGACTCTGCTTTGAGGCGGATTTGAGCAATACCATTTTAGATGAGGTTAAAGAAGAAGCGGGCGCGATGCCGCTATTGCAACATGGCTTGCAAGAATTGTGGAAACGCCGTCATGGTCGCTGGCTCAAAGCCTCTGAATATCGTAACGGCATCGGTGGCATCAAGCAAGCGATTGCTAAAACGGCCGATGAGTTTTACTACAACAAGTTATCCACCGCAGAGGATCGAGCCCAATTTAAAAGCATCTTTATCCGATTAACGCGCTTGGATGAGAATGCGATTCAAGGAAAAGGCGGTAGGGATACGTGCCGTCGCGTGGGCTTAGAAGAATTGGTGCCAGCAGCTGGCGAACTGTCAGTGACTAAGAAATTGGTCAAACATTTAGCCGATGTGAGATTGCTTGTCACCAGTGTAAACGCCGTTACCCAGCGCGAAGAAGTAGAAGTCGCCCATGAAGCGTTAATCAAGTATTGGCCTAAATTAGCACATTGGTTAGATGAAAACCGTAGTAACCTACAACTGCGACAAACGATTCGGCAAGCGGCCCAGGCTTGGAATGATAGCGGAAAAACAACCGATGATCTGACACATAAAGGTGTTCGTTTAGAAGATGCCAAGGTGTTGGCGCGACAAGCTGGTTTTTTAAATCAGTTGGAAGCTGATTATGTGGAGGCTTGTGTGGCTTTGGCTGAAAAAGAACAAGCAGAGAAAGATGCCCAACAACGCCGCGAATTAGCCGCCAAAGAGGAAGCCCGGCAACAAGCCGAAAAACGGGCTAAGCTATTTCGTAGGGGAAGTGTAGTGATGTTGGTGTTGTTAGTGATAGCTTTGGGAGGCGGCATAGTAGCGTGGGTTCAAAAACAAAAAGCTGAACAGGCTAAAACTCTGGCTGAAGCTCAAACCAATAAAACCCTTCGGACTCAATCCTTGTTTTTAGCCGATTTGTCACGCCAGGAAACGGAAAAAGGGAATGCAACCAATGGGCTATTATTGGCTTTGGAAGCCTTACCTAAAAACATGTCTGTTCCAGAACGCCCAATTGTGCAAGAAGCAGAAACACAACTCTATAAAGCCGTTTCTAATTTACGTGAACGCTGGGTGATGGAGCATGACAAATCTGTTCTGTATGCTGCCTTTAGCCCCAATGGAAAATGTGTCGTCACTACTTCTCAGGCTACCGCGTACATAAGAAATATAGAAAGCGACGACTCTATCAAAATAAACATTTCTGATAATTATTGGGTTGATGATGCCGCCATTAATCACGATTGTACGAAAGTAGTCACGATATCAAGGGATAAAACAGCCCGCTTGTGGGATGTCAATGTAAAAAGCGGTCAAATGATCAAAAAACCAACGTTTGTTTCTACAGAATTAGAACAGAATCGCGTAGCCGTATTCCATCCCAACGGAACTGAAGTGATCATCGCAAGAGAAAATGCCGTTTATTTATGGAATATAGAAAGTGGCGAATCTACAATATTTATAGAGGAGGAGGAGGTTAATTTCGTCGCTTTCAGTTCCAACGGTACCCAACTGGTTACTACGGCATCATATGATAAAGTTGCCAAGCTGTGGAATATCCACGGTGAACCTATCCAAAGTCTAGCACATGATGAAGTGGTGAATTATGCGGCCTTCAATTCCGATGGGACAAAAGTGGTGACAGTCTCAAATGATAATAACACAATAAAAGTATGGAATTGGAATGGCGAGCAATTCGATATACTTTCAGAGTATGACTTTAAAAATGACAGTAAGATCATGCCTTATGGTGTCGGCTTCACTTCTCAAGATTTGCTTATCGCTACCACATCAGAAGAACAAAAAACCATCGGCTTCACTTCTCAAGATTTGCTTATCGCTACCACATCAGAAGAACAAAAAACCATCGCTTTGTATTCATGGGATTGGGATGAAAAAAACGATAAACCGCAATATCTCTTTTCGCTTTCGGGGCATGACAAAGAGATTAATCATCTGGCCTTCAGTCCAAGCGGGAAAAACGTGATCACAGTATCAAATGATAAAACGGCTCGTTTATGGGACATGCATTTAAAAAATAGACTTGATACAGATAGGGTTGAGTATGCGGGCTATGATGGAACTCAAATAATAACAGCATCCCGTGATGAAATTCGCTTATGGAATGCCAAAAATGGCCAGTTTGTTGTAAAAGCGTTTTCAATTCCACAGGAATCAAATTATAGGCTTAATGATGTCGCCATCAATTCTGACGATTCCAGAATAATCACAGTATCCAAAACGGGATTCACAAACACTGCCTATCTTTGGGATGTCGAAGACAAGAAGAAGGGCCAGCTTCTCCAAGAATTTGAAAATGTTATTCCGGGTGGGAGCAAATTCACTTCCGACGGTTTGCTTCTCATTACTTCGTTTGAGTCTTCTGTGTCTGAAAAGAAAACTGAGTTACACTACGAACAAGGTGAACAATTGGTATCGACGCTTTTAGAGGAGAAGCATTCTAATTATGCGACTTTTAATTCTGATGGTACTCAATTAATCACGGTTACTAGGAATGAAATCTTTTTATGGGAAATATCTGACAAAGAAAATCCAAATAAAAGAAGAAAACTGTTGACATTTTCTAGTTCGTCAAGCGGAAATCACAATGTCAGGAAAGTATCGGTCTGTTTTAACGATAATCAGGTGGAAAAAGTGGTTATAATTCCTTATTCAGATCAAGATAAGAATGTCAGCGTGTGGAATAATCATCCTAATTCTCCTTCAAGTGTTGTTTTAACAGGTGAGAATAAGAAGAAGATTCAACAGGCTATTTTGAGTCCAGACTGTACAAAAGTAGCCACTATATCTTATGAAGAGGAAGATGAAGAACAACTTTTTAGTTTATGGGATGCTGAAACAGGCACACTTCTTTCTCGTTATGAGTTGAAAGGATATAACCAGCTGATTACTCATATGGCTTTTAGTCCTTCTGGGAAGAAAGTGGTAACCGTATTGGAGGATAAAATTGCTCGTTTGTTGCCCATCTTTAATACCTCAGAAGAAAAACAAGCATTAATTGATTGTGCCAATAAAATCGTCCCACGCTACCTCTCGCAACAACAATGCAAGCAATTTTTTTTAGGAGAGTGCGAGAAAAATCAGGTAGCAGAGGAAAGCCGCTAAAAATCCGCAGATTCATGTGATTTTTTATTAAACTGGCTATAAACGTGATAATGTGACATTTGCTGCGCGGTGGAGTGTTAAGTGCCCTGACACAACTTGTATGGGCAAACCTTATACTCCATTGCGCTATTAATATCTTTTGCTATGGTGTGTATTTAAATTTCGGTATTTTTTCACTCTCCGTGGTGATTTTTTCACTCTCCCACAATTTGATTGTGACTGTGGATGAAAATGGCTTTAAAAATACCGCCTGTTTCTGCTCAAAAACTTTCTTGAAAATGTCTAATAATTTTCTGAGCTGATCAGTTTTCGCAACATATACTGGTTCCTCGGTAAATTCCTCAAACCAACAAGAATCATTTTGCCGTTGTTTTTTGAGAAAATCAACCAAATTATCTCGTATTTTCTGATTCTTAACAGTTAGTATCACCGTTGGATATTGATAAGGTTTACCTAGAATTTCATTTCCAAGTCCTGCAAACCCTGGAGTACAAGCTGGCATAAAAGCTTTAAATTCAGGGCTGTTGGGTATCAGCATGAATTTTTCCTGTGACTGCACAATATAGGGAATCACACTGATACTGACTATGTACGGCTCCATTTCAGTGGTCGATTTTTCGTCCCAAATTTCTTTCCATGTTTTAGTGCGTACACTCTTTATATTGGGATGTAGAACAACACCGATGCCCGTTATAGGACTAAATAAGCGTTTCTGTTTGTTTCTGGTTCTATTTAAACAGCTTTTTTTCCAATGAATGCTTGTATTAAGTAATCCAGTATTCTCATCAGGATAATTGGAGGGGAGCCAACCTTTTGTGAGTTGATAGTCTTTGAAAAAAGGTTCTGTTAGAGTCTTTTTATCATAATCATAAGAATTTTTCACAGTAGTTGCTATCTTCTCCACTAATTCAATTGTTGTTTCGTGCTTTTGATAGGACAAAAAGTAATCGTCAACTTTTATTTTTTTAGGGTTAAATTTCTGACTAAGAACCAATTTAATAAGTGTTTTTGCGTGAATTTGATAACGAGCATAGGCCCGCCTATATAATTTTTCTTTATAATCCTGCGGATCGCCATGTATAACATTGCGATTATAGGGTGTTTGGATGAAAAAAGGGAGTAAGTTTGTCATTTTTTGAGTTAAATCGCACATTTTTGAGGACAAAATACCTTTTTTATCACCATGATCACCAATAACAATTACTAAGTTAAGATCGTTTTGGGCAGCCTTTTCATCCATCTTTTCAAGTGTTTTCTCAAAACCGAGAAACAACTGTTCTTCATAACCATCTCCTTGAAATTCTGGCTTTGTTGTTTCTTTATGTCTTTGCTTTTCCTTTTCCTTTGCGCCACCAAGTTTTTTTGTAAAGTAGCCCAATTCATTCAAAGGATAATATAAGCAAATCCCATCATCATTACATTTATCCATATTTGAATAATCCAGGGCAAACTCATCTCGATAAATCAGAAAGCCAAAACGCAAGGTTTTTTTAAACTTCTTTTTCAGTTCTGTGGCAATTTCTGTGGCAATATCTGTGGCAATATCGAATGCAGAAGGATTGAACCGCATACTGGCAGTAGCATCTATCAAAAAAAACACATTAACATATTGGTTTTTCTGCTGATTACCAGTAGAAGGAGGGGATTTTTTTTTCAGCGGATTACCACTAGGATAAGAGGGCTTCATTTTTTTTATACCCAAGGTATTAGTTGAATCAATGGTACAAACACCGTTTTGACAGACAATATTAAATTTTTCTTGTAACCTTTTTATTGGGTTTTTGATACTACAAGTCCCCTTACAGACACCCTGCTCACAGGTGAATCCTTCACAGACGAATTTTCCAGAAATAGCACTCTCACCATTATATCCCTGTTTTAGACAGGCAGTAGCAGCAAACACGTTAGCGTATCCAATAAAAACCAGTATTAAAAAACAAAGCGTTGTTAGTTTCATTATCATTCTCTTGTTAAAAAAATGGGGTAGAGCGTGTAGGGGCAAACTATACTGTTTGCCTTTTCAAACGGTAATTAATTAGGGCAACCACAAGGGATTGCCCCTACAAGCCGCATGCAATCTCTTATGTTTGTCTAGTCAAGGTGTGAGAAAACAATTGACCGATTTGAGGTAAATGATCGAAAATAAAAAAATGGCCTCCCTTGAACTTTTTGATGGAAATCGGTTGACGAGTTTCTTGCTGCCACGCTTGCAAACCGCTTTCACTGACTTCTGGATCAGTTAAGCCATGTAGAAGGGTTATGGGCATATCCATTGGGGGAGTGGGATGATAGACATACGTTTCAATGGCTTTGAAGTCGGCACGCAAGATGGGCTCAAAAAAATCCATTAATTCTGCATGTTCTAAAATTTCAGGCGGTATACCACCTAACTCCTTTATGTTATTCAAAAACGCCGTTTTGGGTAAGTGATGTTTGTGCGGTTTATCATTTTTTGAAGGGCTATTTTTTCCACTCAAAAACAAATGTAGTGGTGTAGGCAAACCGGCACTGAGGATATGTTTGGTCAACAAATAGCCTACCAAGGCTCCCATGCTATGACCATAAATCGCATAGGGTTGACTCTTGATACCCTCTTGAACTTGATGAAAGAGATCGTCAATTATTGTTTCTAGCTTGGTTAATAAGGGTTCTTTAATTCTTTTACCATGCCCTGGTAAATCAAGTGCTTTGATATGAACCTGTTCTATAACATGCGATTGAAAATCGCGGTACGACAGGGCGTTGCCGCCTGCAAAAGGCAGGCAATAAAGTGTTATTTTAGGCTTATGCAAACGAGTTATCATAGTCTATTAAATTATTCCGTCTTCCATTTTCAATACACGATTTATACAAAACACCGGCTATTCCTGAATGGATGGTATAGAAAATACGGTGCAAAAAAAAGCCAACAGCTTTTAGACAAGGGGTGAAAGCTGTTGGCTGTTGGCTGTCTGTTGGCTGTTAAGTACTGAACCATAAATTTTCAGGTATTTTAATAGAAGCAACCAGAAGAGGGGCAATACCGAAGGTTGCCCTTTGCGGTAAAATACCTGTTTATTAGAGACGCACGGCCGTGCGTCTCAATGGCTCGCGTGACAAAGTACTCGGGTTAGGGAGTATTTAATCATTTGTCGTGCCTTTATCATGCGAGAGAGGCAACGCCGGTTGATTCGCCATATCTGCGGTATGTATCAAACTACCATTCACTTCTGCCCCCATTGCCATTTCAATTAAATTATAATAGACATTACCGATGACACGAGCATTCAGTGCTAATTCAATATGCTCATCGGCATACACATTACCTATCACTGTACCATTGAGAATCACATTAGGTACTCGCACATCACCCTTGATAGTGCCCTGTTCACTTAAAGTTAATACTGCACCAGAATTTTCAACAGCGGTGATCTTGCCTTCAATCGAGCCATCAATATGCAGCCCGCCACTAAAAACAATCTCACCTTTAATTTCAGTCTGCTGTCCAATTAATGAATCAATTCGGGTGACCTTTCTTTTACGGTTTCCCCACATACTATAGTTGCTCCTGTTTTAGCAAATCTTTCCATTTAAAGCGGATTTCGTTAGCTTTCTTTTGGCCTTTTGAGAAAAGGCGAACAATCAGAGAAAGAGGAATAAACTCTTTAGGTAACTGTAAATCACCTTCAATACGTTGAAAATAAGTCAGTTTGTATGTCAGCGTGTTAATAGAGTCCGGTGTAATTTGTTTCATTGTCAAACGTTTAGTCTGGTTATTAAGCTTACCCAGTAAGTCAATTTGTACAGTTCCTTCTAGCACTGTAGGCTCTTTTGTCCATTGGGTTAATACCAGTTTATAAGGGTATTGTCCGCCTTTGTCATCAATCCCCAAGATCACATTAGCAATTACCCCTTTAGGCATCGACGACTTTGATGATTGGGATTGATTGAGTAAATGTTGATAAAAACCCAGTTCTTCTTTTAAATCGCGATTTTCTTTTTGTAATTGACTCAGGGATTGGAGAACCTTGCTATAAGTTTCTTGATCCGCTTGCGTGGTACGCACTATCAGGCTCAATTTGCTAAATTCTGCATATAATTCCTGATTTTGCGTTTCTAAACGGGCATTATTCTTTCGAGTCTGTTCAAGTTGTTGGCGCGTTTTTTCTTGTTCTACCCAATATTCCTCTATGACAGTCTTGTTGTTTTGCCCTATAGCTTGCACACTTTGATTGTGTAAAAACAGGCCACCGACTCCGATAACGACTACAATTAATACAAACAGTACTGGACACAACCAAGGACGATGTGCTTTGATTGTTATAATACTCGGAGTTGGCTTAGGTTTATTAGGTAAAGGAGCGCGATAAAAAATTTGTGGCATATTATCAGTTATTATTCTATATATCGGGATGGTGGGCAACAATCGAAGCCCACCCTACATATCTACATATCGGGATGGTGGGCAACCACGTTGCCACCCTACAACTGATAACTGACATCAGGGTAATAAAGCGATGCTTGTGAGGCCCATGGTTTCTGATAACCCACTCATAATATTCATATTTTGAACGGCTTGCCCAGCTGCACCTTTGACTAAATTATCAATGACTGAGAGTATGACAATTGTATTACCCTTTTGAGGGCGATGCACCGCTAATCGGCATGTATTTACCCCGCGTACACTGCGGGTTTCGGGATGAGATTGGGGAGGCAAAACATCGACAAACGGTTCTTCTTGATAACGCTGCATCAATATCGCTTGTATCTTTTCTATTGATGTATCATGTATCAAGGTTGCGTACAATGTGGCCTCAATACCCCGTATCATGGGGACTAAATGGGGCACAAAGGTTAAACCAACTGGCTTTGCACTTGAAGCATTTAAACTTTGACAAATTTCTGGCCAATGGCGATGTCCTGATACATTGTAAGCTTTAAAACTGTCGTAAACTTCACCCATTAGCATCGGCATACTGGCCTTACGGCCCGCTCCACTCACGCCTGATTTGGCATCGGCTATCAAGTGCTGTGGATCAATGATACCGGCTTCTAATAAGGGTAACAATCCTAATAGTATTGCGGTTGGATAACAACCTGGGTTGGCGACTAAACGCGCCTTAACAATCTGCGCTCGGTACCATTCAGGCAAACCATACACGGCTTCTTCAAGTAATTCAGGACAGCTGTGTTCCATACCATACCATTGTTGCCAAGTATTCACCGCTTTAAGACGAAAATCAGCTGCTAAATCAATCACCTTTACTCCTGCCTTGAGCAAATCGGGTGTCGTTTGCATAGCGGTGCCATTAGGCGTTGCGAAAAAGACGATATCACAGTCTGCTAAATTATCCAGTGTCGGCTCTGTAAATTTTAAATTAAATCGTTCTCGCAAATTAGGAAATAAATCGGCTACAGCCGTCCCAGCTTCTGCACGAGATGTCACAGCTTGCACTTGCACTTGTGGATGCTGTGCCAATAAACGTAATAATTCTACACCAGTGTAACCCGTACCCCCTACGATTCCGACTTTAATCATTTTTTTTTAATTCCCCATAAATTATATTTGTATTAGGCGCGATAGCGACTGAAATCTCAAATCAATTCGCTATAATCGTTTGATTATAAAAAAATGTCGATAATAAATAAATTTGATAAACTGATTTATAGATGTTCAGAAAAATAATTTCACGAAAGAGGGCAAACACACAAGGGCAGCCCCCTACATAAAATCTACAAAATAACGTCTTGTAGGGGCTGGGCTGCGTGTCTGCCCTTGTGAAATTATTTAGCTGAAAATTTATAGTTCAAAAAATAGGTTGTAGCAGTCATGATAATTATATATTTTCAGATAATTACGGCAAAAAGGCGAACCTTTGTTATAGCGTTTTTCGATTGCGTGAAATACATTTTTTGATGGGCGCATTCCCAAAAAAAGGGTTATTGCAAAATAAATTTGGAACGAAAATATCACGGCAAAATAAATTTGGAACGAAAATATCACGGCAAAATAAATTTGGAACGAAAATATCACGGCAAAATAAATTTGGAACGAAAATATCACAGCAAATTTTGCGCTCCCATATCACGGCAAAATAATTTTAAGATTTTTATTGATTCGCCTTTGTACTTAGCGAAGCTTCCCTTCGGTTCATGCAATCAGGAAACGCTATATCGCCCTTTTGTTCGATTGTTCATTGTTCATTTTTAATTCGCTTGACTATTATCCTTGTAAAATAGATAACTATTTGATTTGATTTAAAGTTATATCAACCCGATATACTGTAGTTTATAATTTCCAATTTCCAATTTTCAACTCCTGTTAATCATGTCTAGCAAATACCTATCTGTCGCGATAGCTTTTACATTGTGTAGCCTGCTTTCTATTGCGGGATTTATAACCGTACAAAAAATAGAACAACGGCAGTACCGTTATGAATTTAACGATGCCGCTCAAGAGCGTATTTGGGCTGTGAACAAGACTCTCAAAGATATTTTTGAAGTTTTGTATGCCCTGACTACTTTTTATGAAACTTCCAATCGTCAACTGACTCGGCAGGAATTTAACACGTTGATGTCTCCCTTTTTATCACGTTATCCTGAAATTTTAACACTTAATTGGATTCCCCACGTTTCTGATATTCAACGTGGCGATTATGAAGCAGCAGCACGGCAGGCTTATCCCCATTTTCAGTTTACCGTGTTAAATGCTCAAGGCAAGCTGATCACGGCCCCGAAAAGTGCGGAATATTTTCCCATTTATTATACTGTCCCTGAAACTGACACGATGTTAGGCTTCAATTTAGCCTCAGAACCCTTTTTTTTAAAAGCCATAACGGTGGCCAGCGATACTCATACCCCGCAAGCGACAAAACGATTTCAGTTCAGGATAGAAGACGATGAACCCTTTAATATATTAGTGTTTCATCCCATTTACCATCAAGCATCGCTTATCAAAATGCCGACACAAGGACAGGCGCATTTGCAAGGTTTTATTATGGGCAAGATTCGGATAAAAAACCTGATAGAGCATGCTTTGCGACTTATGAAACCCAAGGGTATCAACATGCTCCTACAAGATGAATCGGCACCCCCTACAGAACGTTTTTTGTATTTTCATCAATCAGGCAACCGTACTGGCAAGCAAACTATAACCCATCAGAAAGAAAAGTTAGGCAGTAGCTTGTTATCTTATGGAACCTTTGAAGTGGCAGGACGTACTTGGTCTATTTTATGTACGCCTGATTCAAGAACTCAATTCATAAGAAGCATAACTTGGACATCCTTAGGCACTTTGCTAAGTGGATTATTGTTAACACTATTATTGCCACTTTATCTGTCTAATTCAATTAAACATACCCGTCAACTTCAATCTGAGATCAAACAACGTTTTGAAGTCGAAGCCGCACTCAAGCATGCTCAAGAAAATTTAAAAGAATATAATCGTACACTAGAACTACAAGTCGCTAAACGCACCCAAGAATTGTGTGATAACACTATATTATTGCAAAAAGAAATACAAGAGCGTAAACAGGCTAATGAAGCACTACGCAAGAGTCAAAAAAGAATCTTCCGTTTTTTTGAATTACCTTTGGTTGGGATGACGATCACTAGCCCTTCAAAAAAGTTGATTGAAGTCAATGACAAATTCTGTGAAATGTTCGGCTATTCGCGGGAAGAACTGTCTGATAAAACTTGGTCAGATTTAACCCATCCGGATGATCAGACGCATAGTGTGGAACAGTATAATAGGCTTTTGGCCTGGAAAATTGAAGGTTTTTCAATAGAAAACAGGTATATTCGTAAAGACGGACAGATTTTCTATGGAATTGTGTCAGTGCGTGGTGTGCGTCGTATTGATAATACTTTAGATTATATTGTTGGTGTCGTACAAGACATTACAAAGGCTAAACAGGCTGATAAAAAATTGCAGGAAAAAGAAGCTTTTTTGCGCTTAGTCATAGACAAGATGCCTCATCAGATATTTTGGAAGGATATTAACGGTGTCTATTTAGGATGTAACAAGCATTTTGCTCAGTCATGCCATAAAAAAAGTCCTGATGAGATTGTGGGAAAAACGGACTTTGATTTGATTGCGAAAGGGCAAGCACAAAGATTGTGGGAGATTGATCGCCGTCTCATGGAAACCGATACACCTGAATATCATTTTGTTGAAGAAATTTTACAAGCTGATGGTCGTAAAGGTTGGCTGGAAACGAACAAAATGCCTTTGCATGATATGACCGTTCAAGTCGTGGGTTTATTAGGCACCTGTGAGAATATCACAGAAAGCAAGCAAGCAGAGGCATTACTGAAAGAATATAACCAAACTTTAGAACGTGAAGTTGCTGAAAGAACCCGTGAATTACGCGATAAAGAAACTTTTTTGCGTTTAGTGATAGACAACATTCCCCAATTGATTCTTTGGAAAGATATTAATTTGGTGCATTTAGGCTGTAATCAGCAGGTAGCCCAATTTCTCCACTTAGACAATCCTGCCAATATCGTGGGCAAAAATGATTTTGAATTATTTAGGGCAGAACAAGCACGGAGGTTCCGTGAACAAGACGATCGTATCATGAAAACGGATAGGCCTGAATATCGTTACGTTGAAGAAGTTCATGAACCTAATGGGCAATCGTTCTGGACTGAAAGTAATAAAATCCCTCTGCATGACGAGACGGGCAAAGTTGTTGGTATTTTAATCACGGCCCAGGATATCACCGCACGTAAACAAGCAGAAGCGCAACTGACAACAGCTTATAACGAACTCAACCAGTTCAAAATGACATTGGATACGACACTCGATGGCGTATTTATGGCAGATGCGGCAACATTACAGTTTTTTTATGTCAATCAAGGCGCAGTCAAGCTATTGGGTTATACACAAGAAGAGTTGTTACAAATGACACCTCTGGATATAGCGCCAGAATACACGTTAGAAGATTTTCATGCCTTGATCGCCCCTTTAATGGCCGGTTCAGAACCGGCTATGATGTTTGAAACCGTCAATAAGGATAAATATGGTCTGTCGATTTCAGTGGAAGTTTTTCTACAGTATATTCAAGTGACTGGACAGAATCGTTTTGTGATGATGGTGCGCGATATTACTGATCGTAAAATAACGGATGATCAATTACTCTCGGCTTATAACGAATTGAATCAGTTCAAAACGACGTTAGATATGACGTTAGATAGCGTGTTCATGCATGATGATAACCAATTGAAGTTTTTTTATGTCAATCAAGGTGCCGTTAACCATTTAGGGTATACTCAAAAAGAACTGTTGCAAATGAGCCATCTCAATATTTTACCCGAATATTCAAGAGAACGTTTAGAGGCTTTGCTCATACCTTTACGCAAAGGGACTCAACCCACAGTCACTTTTGAAACCTTATACCAGCATAAAAAGGGTCACTTAATTCCGGTAGAAATCTTCTTACAATATATCAAAGTACCCCAACAAAAGAATCGTTTTGTTGCTATTGCGCGTGATGTTACCGAGCGCAAACAGGCGGAAGCTGCCCTACGCGAAGCGAAAGAAGCGGCTGAAGTTGCGAATCGTGCGAAAAGCGCCTTTCTTGCCTGCATGAGCCACGAGTTACGTACACCACTCAATGGTATTTTAGGCTACGCTCAAATACTCCAATGGGATGACAATTTAACTGCGGAACAACAAGAAGGGATTGAAATCATCCAAAGCAGCGGTGAGTACTTGTTAACCTTGATTAATGATGTATTAGATCTGTCTAAGATTGAAGCAGAGCGTTTGGAACTCATGCTTTCAGAATTTCAGTTTTATGACTTTTTAAAAGGGATTAATGACTTATTTCATGTACGAACCAAAGAAAAGGGCATTGTTTTTCATTATCATGCACTAACACAACTCCCGAACAGGGTTTACGGCGATGAAACTCGGTTGAGACAAATTATAATCAACTTGTTGAGTAATGCTGTCAAATTTACTGAAGCGGGTGAAGTCAATTTTAAAGTCAGTTTTGATTGTCATCAAATCCGTTTTCAAGTGGAAGATACCGGTATTGGGATTGTTTCTGAAGAAATTGACAACATATTTTTGCCTTTCCAACAGGTTGGTGATAAGAATTATCAGGTGCAAGGTACAGGATTAGGTTTGGCTATCAGCAAAAAACTGGTTGATATGATGGGGGGAGTATTACGGGTTGAAAGTACATTAGGACAAGGCACAACGTTTTGGCTGAATATTGATTTGCCAGAGGTTTCCAATGAGAATGCCTTGCAACCTGAACAACGGGTGATTATTGGCATTGAAGGCACACCGTGCAAAATTTTGGTGGTTGACGACATCAAGGAAAATCGTTCCCTCTTGGTTAAACTGTTATCCCCATTGGGTTTTGAAATCGTAGAAGCTTGCAATGGACAGGATAGTGTAGAAAAAGCACAGCAATATCAGCCGGATTTAATTTTGATGGACTTAATCATGCCTGAGATGGATGGGTTTGAAGCAACACGTCAAATCAAAAAATACCCTCAGCTAAAAGAGGTGCCCATTATTGCCATTTCGGCCAGTGCGTTTGATTTTCATCAACAGCAAAGTCAGGAGGCTGGCTGTAATGATTTTATTGCTAAACCCTTTAAGACGGATGTCTTGATTGAAAAATTACATCAACATTTGAATTTAAAGTGGATTTATAAATATTTATAACGCTAAAGACGCTAAAGACGCAAGAGACGCTTCGATTTCTCTTGACAGCTTCTTTAGCTCGAAAGCGTCTTTAGCGTTTATTTTTTAATCATGCGTATTCTATAGATTTAGGAACTATGCAATTGTTGCATAACCTTATTAAGCTCTCCCGCCACTATCAGCGGCATCACTTCTAGCGCGGCACTCATAGCGCCTTCAATAGCCGTTTGCTCGTCATGGGTTGGGGCATTCAAAACATAATTCACCACTTGATCTTTATGTCCCGGATGGCCAATACCCAATCGTAATCGCATAAACTGATTACTACCAAGATGAGCAACAATATCTCTCAAACCATTATGCCGACAATCGCTCCCCCCTTTTTTAAGACGAACAATACCTGGGGGAAAATCCAGATCATCATGAACCACTAAAATCTGCTCCACGGGGATTTTATAGTAGTTAGCTAAGGCAACAACGGCTTGTCCGCTACGGTTCATGAATGTATTAGGTTTGAGCAACCAACACATTGAAGAAGGAGAAGTGAGGGATTCCCTCTTTTTCTCAAAAGGGTTCGAGGACATTTCAACACGACAGGCTTCACCATAAAATTTCGCTTCGTGACGAAATTGTTCGTGAGCCTGTCCTGCCATTTGATCGACTAACCAAAAGCCGACATTATGGCGAGTTGTAAAATAACGGGGGCCGGGATTACCCAAGCCGATTATAAGTGCAATAGACACACTGAGTTATCACCCTTGTTGTTATTCCGTGTTTTCTTCTTTAGCCAGTTCATCAGCAGTCTTAGTACCACGGGCTAAATGTACCGAAACGACCGGCAAATCAGGCCCCGTCTTCCCTTGTCCTAAAGCCACCAATTCCACATTCTCTGGCAGTACTAAATTAGATAAGTGTAGAATCTGATTGATGTCGATTGCCTCTAAATCGACTTCAATAGATTCAGGCAAGTCTTTCGGCAAACAACGTATTTCAACTTCATTTTCATGATGTGAAATCACACCAGCGTTTTGTTTTACCCCTACACATTTGTCCTCATTAATGAAGTGTAAAGGCATAAGCATCTGCAATTTTTGAGTCTCACTGATGCGTTGTAAATCCATATGCAAGACTAAGGGGCGATAAGGGTGACGCTGTAAATCTTTAAGTACCGCTTTTTCGGTTTGATTATTAATGTTAACCGTTAATATCCGCGAGAAAAAGCTTTTATTTTCTAATCTTTTAAGCAATTCGTTATGGGAAAGGCTTAATGCAATAGGTTCTTTACCTGCACCATACATGACAGCAGGCACATAACCGGCACGACGCAGACGCCGGTTCGAAGCCTTACCTCTTTCAGTACGCAGTTGAGTATCAAGTTCAAAAGTTTGCATGTTATTTCAATTATCAATTATCAAATTATCAATTATCAACTATCAATTATCAATATCAAATAAATATTCACCACTCTCCCCAAAATCAAAAACCCCAGCTTTTTGAAAAAAGCTAGGGTTCTGTATTGAATTTTGCGATGTTTGAATCACTGAATGATGATAATTGACAATTTAGTCCATAAACAAGGAACTGACCGATTCTTCTTCACTAATGCGGCGCATGGTTTCTGCCAGCATTTCGGCAATACTCAGTTGACGAATGCGCGGACAGGCCGCGGCATTTTCATTTAAAGGAATCGTATCGGTTACCACGATTTCATCCAGTGCTGAGGCTTCAATGTTCTTAACCGCATTGCCAGATAATACTGGATGGGTACAATAAGCAACGACTTTAGCGGCACCCTGTCCTTTCAGAGCCGCCGCGGCTTCGCATAAAGTACCGGCCGTATCAATCATATCATCAATGATAATACAAGTACGGTTTTCTATCTCGCCAATGATGTTCATCACAATCGCTTCATTCGGACGAGGACGACGCTTATCAATTATCGCTAAATCGGCATCATCAAGTTGCTTAGCTAAAGCTCTGGCACGAACCACGCCGCCAACATCTGGTGAGACAACAATTAAATTGGGATATTCCTGTCGCCAAATATCGCTGACTAAAATCGGCGAAGCATAAACATTATCTACCGGTAAATCAAAAAAACCTTGAATTTGATCAGCATGTAAATCCATTGTCAGTACACGATCTGTACCAACACTCGCGATCATATTCGCGATAACTTTAGCAGTGATGGGAACACGAGCGGATCGTGTGCGGCGATCTTGACGGGAATAACCAAAATAGGGAATAACAGTTGTCACACGGCCAGCTGAGGCTCGACGCACGGCATCAACTAAAACGAGTAATTCCATCAAATGATCATTGGTAGGCCTACAGGTGGGCTGGATAATAAAAACATCTTTACCGCGTATATGTTCGCGGATTTCTATCATAATTTCGTCGTCACTAAAACGACCAACCACCGCCTTGCCTAAGGGTAAATTGAGATGATTGCATACCGCTTTCGCTAAAGCTGGGTTAGCATTACCCGTAAAGACCACCATTCGGCTAGACACATTGATTTTCCCGCGAAGTTGTATATAGAAGAGATGGCGTAGAGGAATAAGTGGCTGGGGTGCCAGGATTCGAACCTGGGATCCCGAGACCAAAACCCGGTGCCTTACCACTTGGCCACACCCCAAAAATGCAGAATGAGCATTCTAGCATGTTATTTAATGCTGTTGTGAAGATTTTATTGCCGGTGAGATATTTTTACCCTGTGCGACAAAACCATCCCATTGACTCGGTAATTTTGCTAAGATTTCGTTCGCTTGTACAGCGTTTTCAACTCGCGCAAATAAACAAGCACCTGTTCCCGTTAAGTGTGCGGGATGAAATTGATTAAGCCAATCAAGTGCTTGGCCAACTTGTGGATAGTGACGACGCACTACCGGCTCACACACATTTGTGCAATGCCCTGCAAGAAAGTCGCGCATTATGATAGGAATTGAATCGCGTGTCAAGTCCAGAGCTGAAAAAATTTTTGCAGTTGAAACTGGGCAACCGGGGTGAATGACCAAAAACCAAGGTTCTTCAAGTGTTATCGGCGTTAATTCATCACCGATGCCCTCTGCCCAAGCCGCATGGCCATACACAAACACGGGTACATCAGCACCTAAAGTTAAACCAAGCTGAGCCAGTGCCTCATGGGGCCAGTGTAATTGCCAAAGTTCATTTAATGCCAAGAGAGTCGTCGCGGCATCGGAGCTACCACCGCCTAAGCCGCCCCCCATGGGTATTTTTTTTTCAACTAGGATATCGGCTCCAAAATGCGTTGCACTGCTTTGTTGGAGCAAAGTCGCTGCTCGCCAAACTAAATCTTGTGTTGGGGGCAAATTTTCAGCATTGGACTGGCAAGATATTTGCCCATCGTGGCGCACATTAAAATGCAGTATATCGCAATAATCAATAAATTGAAAAAGGGTTTGTAGGTTATGATAACCATCTGCGCGTCGTTTTGTGATATGCAGAAATAAATTAAGTTTAGCAGGGGCTAACCAGCGAGTTGTGTTCATAAATTCAGAATTTTCAATGTAGGGTAGGCAACGATTGTTGCCCACCACTCATCTTAATTTATAATGATAAGTGATATCTAAATTCGCGCTCGTAGAGACGCATTGTCATGCGTCTCTATTTTATTAGATATAAAAACGGGCGCATTTCATTGTTTATTATCAAGATAAATCTTGAACTCCAATATCAATAAATCTTGAATTCCTAATAAATCTTGAAGGCTCTATTTTTCGTTACAAATTTATTTTACTTCGGCCCAATTGGAGTGCAAAATTTATTTTGCAGCAGCCCGATTGGAGTACAAAATTTATTTTGCAGCAGCCCGATTGGAGTACAAAATTTATTTTGCAGCAGCCCGATTGGAGTGCAAAATTTATTTTGCAGCAGCCCGATTGGAGTGCAAAATTTATTTTGCGAAGGTCCCCTTTTTTTGAATGCGCCCTATAAAAACAAATAGAACGCTGATATTTAGCTTCGCTGACCTTCGGTTCACGCTAAAGTTTCGCTTCGCGAAACTTTAGCGTGAAATACTGATTATGGCCTGATTTACGCTGATCAATCATTCCAACATCAATACGAACCACTACACTTGAAGTAAATTATACTCTACTCGTTTTAATGCTTAATGATTAATGGCTTATGGCTGGGCATATATACTAAACGCGGTAACAAACTTTTTAATGAGAATGGTGGGCAACAAACACACGTAGGGAGCCCTACATAGAAGCCTCTCGTTCTGACAAGTTTATTAACCATTAAGTATTAATAATTAATAATTAATAATTAACAATTAACAACACAGGGAGACACCACTAAATGGCAAACCCACTGAATAAAATCAGTTCCAAAATCACCCAACCCAAATCACAGGGTGCTTCTCAAGCTATGCTCTATGGCACGGGCTTAACTGAAGAAGATATGAATAAAGCACAAGTGGGCATTGCCAGCGTCTGGTATGATGGCAACACTTGTAATATGCACTTAATGGATTTAGCCACTAAAGTCAAAGAAGGCGTGATAGCCGCAGGTATGGTGGGGATGCGTTTTAATACCATCGGTGTCAGTGATGGGATATCAATGGGCACACGCGGTATGAGTTTCTCACTACAATCGCGTGATTTAATAGCTGACTCGATTGAAACCATGATGGGAGGGCAATGGTATGATGCTAACATTTCCCTGCCGGGCTGCGATAAAAATATGCCGGGCTGCATTATGGCAATGGGGCGACTTAACCGCCCTGCCCTAATGATTTATGGTGGCACAATCAAACCAGGGCACGATCAAAACGATAACCCTTTAGATATTGTTTCAGCCTTTCAATCTTATGGACAATGTCTTGCTGGCACACTCAGTGAAGCAGAACGTCAAGATGTTGTGAAACAGGCTTGCCCCGGCGCTGGTGCCTGTGGTGGCATGTACACCGCTAACACAATGGCTTCTGCAATAGAAGCTTTAGGCATGAGTTTACCCTATAGTTCTTCTACTCCTGCTGAATACCCCGGTAAACTAGAAGAATGTTTTCAAGCCGGCGCTGCAATCCGCAACTTGTTAGAAAAAGACATCAAGCCTCGCGATATTATGACTCGTGCTGCCTTTGAAAATGCGATGGTGATTGTTATGGCATTAGGCGGTTCTACGAATGCTGTACTCCATTTGATTGCTATGGCAAAATCCGTAGACCTTGAACTCACCCTGGATGACTTTCAAAAAGTCAGTGAGCGTGTCCCTTTTCTAGCCGATCTCAAGCCGAGTGGACAATACGTGATGGAAGATATCCACAAAATAGGCGGTATTCCGGCAGTCATGAAATACTTGTTAGAAAAAGGCCTACTCAATGGTGACTGTTTAACCGTAACCGGCAAAACGGTAGCGGAAAATCTAGCCGATTTACCCGGATTAAGTGAAGGCCAAGAAATCATTCGCCCCTTAGAAAACCCTATCAAAGCCACCGGACATATTCAGATACTTAACGGTAATCTTGCCCCTGGTGGTGCGGTTGCCAAAATAACGGGTAAAGAGGGTTTAAGCTTCAAAGGGCTAGCAAAAGTCTACGACTGTGAAGAAGACATGCTCAGTGCGCTAGAACGTCAAGAGATTATCAAAGGCGATGTTGTGGTGATTCGTTACGAAGGCCCTAAAGGTGGCCCTGGTATGCCAGAAATGTTGACACCGACTTCCGCTATCGTCGGGGCAGGCTTAGGTAAAGAGGTAGCGTTACTCACCGATGGCCGTTTTTCCGGCGGCTCACATGGGTTTATTGTCGGCCATATTGTGCCAGAGGCCCAAGAAGGTGGCCCTATTGCTCTGCTCAAAAATGGCGATATCATTACCATTGACGCGCAAAACCAAAATTTAAGCGTCGCACTCAGCGATGAAGAACTTGCCCAACGTCTCGCGCAATGGACGATGCCGCCTTACAAAGCAACGCGAGGCACATTATATAAATACATCAAAAACGTCAAAAACGCTTCTGATGGCTGCGTGACAGATGAATAGTTTGTCTGGGCTTTCGTACCCACTTTAGTTTGCAATGCCAATTCAAACTCAAGTTTGCAACGCCTATTCAAACTCAAGTTTGGGGCTATTCACATTCAACCCCCTTCGGGGTTGATTCGATTTATTCCTCCAGGTTTCACCTGGGGCTATACTCCAAACGCTCAAGTTTTAGCGTAGCTGACCTTCGGTTCGGATTTTTCAAAGGGGGCCCAATACCAATAATCTGAACGTCAGAAGTATATTCACATTCAACCCCTTCGGGGTTGGCGAAATTAATTAGGTTTTAAGCCCTCTTTGGAAAATATTGAGGGATTTAAGAGAGATAACCATGAAAAGTAAACCAACATTGGATAACAAGAAATCTGGTTTAGATGTTAAAACCATTAAACAGAATATACTCAATCACTTGCGTTATATCATCGCTAAAACGCCTCATACCGCAACAGATCGAGACTGGTTTCAGGCTTTGTCCTATATGTTAAGGAAGCAATTGACGGAACGCTGGATGGCCACCATGAATGAGTATTATCGACAAGATACTAAGCGCGTTTATTACTTCTCCTTGGAATTTCTCATGGGACGCAGTCTCGTCAAAAGTATGCTCACTCTGGATATCTATGACGAATGCCGTCAAGCACTCACAGAACTGGGTATTTCATTAGATTGCATTGCTGAACTTGAAGAGGATCCGGCGCTGGGAAATGGTGGATTAGGTCGATTAGCCGCCTGTTTTCTGGATTCTATGGCAACCTTGAGTTTGCCCGGTTATGGTTACGGCATCCGTTATGAATATGGTATGTTTTACCAGCGTTTTTATAATGGCTATCAAGTTGAACATCCCGATAATTGGTTGCGCTATTGCAATCCTTGGGAATTTGCGCGTGCTGAGGTATTGTATCAAGTCCATTTTGGTGGATATGTCGTGGAATATGAAGATGAAAAAGGGCATAAGGCTTATCATTGGAAAGATGCAGATGATGTCATGGCAATGGCTTATGATACGCCCGTTCCCGGTTATGCGACTTCTACTGTCAACAACCTGCGCCTGTGGGCGGCTAAATCTTCGCGTGATTTCAACTTGCAATATTTTAATGAGGGTAATTACATCAAAGCGGTGGAAGATAAAAACCACTCTGAAAATCTCTCCAAAGTGTTGTATCCCGATGATACGACTCAGATGGGCCGCGAATTGCGCCTTCGTCAGGAGTATTTCTTTGTCTCGGCTTCTCTACAAGATATTATCCGCCGCTATCTCAACGATCACGATGATATTCGTGGTTTACCTGATAAAATCGCCATTCAACTCAATGACACCCACCCGGCTTTAGCGATTCCTGAATTACTACGATTGTTATTAGATCGTTTCCACCTGTCTTGGGAAGAAGCGTGGGATATCAGTGTGCGTATCTTTGCTTATACTAACCACACCTTATTGCCAGAAGCCTTAGAAACCTGGCCTGTGTCGTTATTTGAAAAACTGTTGCCGCGCCACCTCTTGATCATTTATGACATCAATCATCACTTTATGAAAGACGTAAGCTATCACTATCCTGGAGATATGGAGGCGCTACGGCGCATGTCGATTGTTGGTGAAGAGGGCGAAAAACATATTCGTATGGGGCATCTTGCTGTCGTGGGCAGTCACAAAATCAATGGTGTGGCAAAATTGCATACCCACCTGATGAAAACCACTATCTTTGCTGATTTTGAAAGCTTTTTTCCAAGTAGAATTATTAACAAAACGAATGGGATAACACCACGCCGTTGGCTCAACGAAGCGAATCCAAAACTGGCACAACTGATTACGGAACAGATTGGCAAAGAGTGGACAACCGAACTATCGCATCTGAAAAAACTGATACCCTTGTCGGAAAATAAAGCCTTTTGTGCGCGGTTTCAAAGCATCAAGCAAAGCAACAAGCAAGCACTTGCGGCCTTTATCAAGAAACAATTGAATCTCGAAATCAATCCTAAGTCTTTGTTTGATGTACAAATCAAGCGAATACACGAATACAAGCGACAATTGCTTAACCTACTGTATGTGATCACGCACTACAATCGTATTCGTGCCAATCCCAATTTAGATGTTGTACCGCGCACGGTGATTTTTGCTGGTAAAGCGGCACCTGGTTATGCGATAGCTAAACTCATCATTAAACTCATCAACAGTGTCGCGGATGTCATCAACCACGATCCCATGATTGGTGAAAAACTAAAAGTGGTGTTTATTCCAAATTATGACGTTTCCAAAGCGGTGCGGATTATTCCCGCGGCTGATCTTTCAGAGCAAATTTCCACGGCTGGCACAGAAGCTTCTGGCACTGGCAATATGAAACTGGCCCTGAATGGTGCTTTAACCATTGGCACATTAGATGGTGCTAATATCGAAATTCGTGACGAAGTGGGTTCCGATAACATCTTTATCTTTGGCTTGACTGCTGAAGGCGTGGCCGATCTCAAACAACGCGGTTATAATGCTTGGGAGTACTATCATAGAAATCCTGAACTGAAACAAGTTTTAGACATGATCACTTCAGGGTATTTTTATCCAGAAGAACCCTCACTTTTCCAACCGCTTGTTGACACACTCACACACAGCAATGATTATTTCATGCTATTGGCAGATTATGCCGATTATGTGCTTTGTCAACAACGTGTAGAGGAACTCTATCGACGGCCTGATGAATGGACGCGCAAAGCGATTATCAATGTAGCGAATATGGGTAAATTCTCCTCAGATCGCACTATTCGCGAATATGCAGAGGAAATTTGGGACGTTGAGCCAGTGAAACCGACGGAAAATGATTAATGGTTAATGGTTAAAACAAAACTCGACGAGTTAAACCCGTCAGGTAACTCCAAAAGAATATACCACCATCGGGGCTCATCTAAGTGGGATTGCCTTTACATGCCACCCTCTTATGCTAGGAACAATCCCACTTGATGAGCCCATTTTCAGAATAATTGAAGGGTGCCAAACGGGTATATTATTATTTGGGAGTTGCCTCAGAACGAGAGGGTTTAAACCTGTAAGGGTTTTGTTCTTTTAACTTATGGTGGCAAGCCATAAGCCATTAACCATTAAGAACCATTAACTATTAAGAACCATTAACCATTAACCATTAAAACATTAACCATTAACCATTAAAACTGATAAAAGGTGACTAACATGTTTTTAACCACTTCTTCTGCACAAAATATCGCTCATGTTTTGATTGAGGCTTTGCCCTATATTAATCGGTTTGTGGGTAAAACTTTTGTCATCAAATATGGTGGCAATGCGATGGTGGATGAAACGCTGAAAAATAGTTTTGCTCGTGATGTGGTTTTGATGAAGCGCGTGGGGATGAATCCTATTGTAGTGCATGGCGGTGGGCCGCAAATTGCTCAATTGTTAAAGCGGTTGGGTAAAGAGAGTGAATTTTTCCAAGGTATGCGTGTTACTGATACTGAAACCATGGATGTGGTGCAAATGGTGCTTGGCGGTTTGGTAAATAAGGAAATTGTGACTTTGATTAATCGTCATGGCGGATCGGCAGTTGGGTTGACTGGTAAGGATGCTGACTTGATTCATGCCCGTCAATTGACTTTTACTCGTGATAATCCTGAAATGAATGCGCCTGAAATCATTGATATCGGACATGTCGGTGAGGTTGCCAGTTTCGATACGTCGGTGATTGATTTATTGATTCATGGCAATTTTATTCCCGTGATTGCGCCGATTGGCGTGGGTGATGATGGACAATCTTATAATATTAATGCCGATTTGGTGGCTGGCAAGTTAGCAGAGGTTATCAAAGCTGAGAAATTGATGTTATTGACGAATACGGCAGGCGTATTAAGCAAACAAGGTGAGTTGTTGACAGGTTTGGATGCTTCAAGTGTGCAAGTTTTGGTTGAAGATGGCACGATTGAGGGGGGTATGTTGCCTAAAGTGCATTGTGCTTTAGACGCGGTACGGGGTGGTGTGCAGACTGCCCATATTATTGATGGGCGTGTTGAACATGCCGTGTTGTTAGAAATATTGACTGATGAAGGCGTGGGGACTTTGATAAAAGGACGATGTGGGCCTGTTGTGAACAATTAAAAAATTAAAAATTATGAAGAATGGAAGCGATTTTGGTCGTCTTGCAATGGGGGGATAGAACGCTGATTTGACTGATTGTCATGATTGATATTGATTGATAATGGATTAGTATATTATTGATTTTTTTATTAAATAACTCTTTACTCCTGAAATACTGACTGAAATACTGCAACTCCTGAACATAGAGCGGTCTACAAACAAATGGGGCGATTTTTATGGACTATACAAATTTATCATTATGGAACGTTTTGATGCTATGTTTTGTCGATTTTAACGGAGAATTTAAGCAGGTCACACCAGCCTTGGCTCAAGTTTTAGGTCGTACTGCACTTGACTCACAAAGTCATACCGAATCACAGTTGCTTTGGCCTCATCTTTTAGAGTTAGTTCATCCTCAAGATCGTCCTACAATTGAATTGGCGCTTTCACAACTGAATCATTCACAGTCTGAAATGTCGTTTGAAATGCGTTGTCAAGATCAACAAGGCCATTATCATTGGTTGTTATGGAAAACGACAGTTGTACCAGAGGCCAAGGGCTTTTATGCAGTAGTGACTGAAATCAGTGCTTATAAAGAGCAAGCGATGACTTTGTTGCCAAAAACAACTTTTCAGGCCAATGTTTTTGCGCGCAAAAACATTGGCCTGAAAATGCAGTCAGGCCATGAAAGTTTGTTGCTGATACTGGATAGTTTGGAAGCACTGGTGTATGTCGCTGATCTTGAAACCTATGAAATTCTCTATGAAAACCAATATGGGCAGAAACTTTTTGGTGATCTGGTTGGCAAAATTTGCTGGAAAGCGTTTTTGCAGAAAAACAGCCCTTGTCCTTTTTGTAGCAAGCATTCCGTTTTAACCGAAAAGGGAGAGAACGCGTCGCATAAGTGGGAGTGTTATAGCACCTTGACGGGGAGGTGGTATATTGTCCATGATCGTGCTATTCGCTGGGTTGATGGACGATTAGTGCGCTTGGAAATTGCTTACGATATCACAGAGCGCAAACAGTTTGAAGAATCTCTCAAGCTAAGTCAAGATCGCTATATATTAGCGGTTCGTGCTGGCAAAACAGGGGTGTGGGATTGGAATCTCAAAACCAATGAGATGTATTTAGGGCCTCATTTAAAGCTTTTACTCAGTTTGAATGATGTTGAACTTGCTAACCCATTAGAAGCGTGGATGGCCGTCGTCCATCCTGATGATGTGCAACGTTTACGCGAGGCTTTACGAGATTATTTGCAACAACGTACTGCTCACTTTGAAATAGAATATCGCCGTTTGGATCGGGATCGCCAAGGCAATGTTCGCTGGATGATTGTGCGCGGTACGGCAATGCGTGACAGCAAAGGACGTGCCTATCGTATGGTGGGTACTAATACAGATATTACTGAGCGCAAGCAATTTGATGAATACCTAGATGAGCAACAACGCCTCTGTCAGGGAGTGGCTCAGATCACACATACTTTGTTAACGGTGTCTAATTATGATAGCGCTATATCTTCAGCACTGGCACAGTTAGCGCGTCTTATTGTCGTCGATCGGGCCTATATTTTTGAAAATCATGTTCTGCCTGAAACCGGTGAATCGGTTATCAATCAAAGATTTATTTGGGTAAATGAGCAATATCAACCTTATAATACGCCGCATCAGTTTAAAAACCTTTCTTATGCACATTACTTACCGGGTTGGCATGATATTTTTGAGAAAGGAAAGCCTATCGCGGGATTGGTATCGGATTTTCCTGAACCGATTTATTCTTTATTATCCGGATATCAGGTGATTTCTATTTTAATTGTCCCCATCCATTTTAATGGGCAATTTTGGGGATTTATTGGCTTAGATGATTGTCACGGGTGCCGTCAGTGGACACCCCACCAAATTTCGGTTTTAAAAGTGATAGGCGATAGTATTCGGGGCACTTTGGCACGTCAACAGATTAAAGAATCATTGCGGCGAAGTGAGAAGAAATGTCATTCCATTATTGAAAATAGTCGTGATGCCATTTTGGTTTGTAATGAAGAAGGCTTAATTCGTTTTGTTAATCCGGCCGCTGAAAATCTCTATAAAGCACAACCTGGCGAATTAATTGGCAAAAATTTCTGTGGCCCTTTTGATGTCGAAAATAAAATTCTAGGTTCAAGTTTTGGCGCGCCAAAACTTGAACCTAGAATCGAATTTAAGTTTAAAGATTTAGAAAACCATCCTCATGTTGGTGAATTGCAATTATCGGAGATTGAATGGGAAGATGATCGCTTAATCCTTGCTTCTTTGCGTGATATGACTGATCGCAAAGAGGCCGAGATTGAATTGCAAAAAAATAAAGAAGCTGCTGAAGCTGCTAACCGCTTCAAAAGTCTCTTTTTGGCCGCTATGAGTCACGAAATTCGTACTCCCATGAATGGGGTACTGGGTGTCGCCGGATTATTACGTAAAACAACATTGACGCGCCAACAACAACACTATATTCAGATGATAGAAAATTCGGGTCAAGTGTTGTTGACTGTGATTAACGATATTTTGGATTTTTCCAGAATTGAAGCGGGTAAAGGCTTAAGTCTCAACATTATTGAATTTGAACCACGAAGATTAATTGAAGAGATTGTGAATTTATTTGCCACATCGGCTCAGAGTAAGGGCCTAGAAATATTATGTTCTGTGCCATTAGCTTTACCCAAAATAGTGCGAGGTGATCCAAATCGTTTACAACAAATTATTAATAATTTATTAGGTAATGCCATTAAGTTTACTCAGAGCGGTGAAGTCTTGTTGCGTGTCTCTAAAAGCAGCGAAACCACAACGGAGGTTGTTTTATACTTTGAAATCATAGACACCGGTATAGGTATTGATTCCAGTGTGCGTAACCATTTATTTCAACTTTATTATCAAAGTGAGAGGGCTCAGTATCAAGGAACTGGGCTAGGTTTATTCATTTCCCGTCAATTGGTACATAAAATGGGGGGAGAAATTGATTTAAAAAGTAAGTCTGGAAAAGGGAGTACGTTCTGGTTTAAACTGCCTTTTGATAAAGCGTTATCAGTGAATTCCGATCACTTATCAGAGTCTGAAAAGTCGGTTATTGAAACCCAAAATGGGGTCAAAACTGAAAAAATTATAAATAATAATGAGTTACAGATCACTGAAAAATTACGGGGTCTGAAATTGCTTATTGTTGATGATAATGCGACGAGTCGGCAGATTTTACTTGACGAAACGAGGGCAATACAGATAGAGGCGGAAACAGTTGACTCGTGCGAGTCAGGCTTAATATGCCTTTATGAGGCTGTAGATCAAGGTAAACCATTTCAAATGGCATTAATTGATGCAGAAATGCCAAAGTTGGAAGATGGTTTAGCTTTGTTACAACAGATTAAAGCGGAACCTCAGTTTGCTGAACTTTTGCTTGTGATGATGACCACGTTACAAGAACCTTTCCAGCCACACATTCTGAAACAATTGGCGGGCTATTTAAATAAACCTCTATTTCAAGCTGATTTGTTAACGGGTTTACTCGCTGCGATTGAAAGTGGGGACAATGAGGACAGCTTGGCGCATTTCGAGTTCAAAGCTCAGGAGCAAATACCACGCTGGCAAGTCTTGTTGGCAGAAGATAATATGATTAATCAAGAAGTTGCGGGAACAACCTTAACCCAACTGGGTTGTCACGTCCATCATGCCGGTAATGGTTTAGAAGCTATCAAAGCCGTGGCGCAACAAGATTTTGACTTGATTTTTATGGATTGTAATATGCCTGAAGTCGATGGGTATACTGCCACGCAAAAAATACGTGAACTTGAGATGCAACGCGGTAAACCGCCTGTTCCCATCATTGCGATTACGGCTGATGTGATGCCATCAACTCGTGATCGTTGTTTAGCGGCAGGTATGGATGATTATTTGACTAAACCGCTTGTTCTTAAAGAACTTGAAAAAATATTAGCCGTTTGGCTAGAAAATCAGAATGCCAAAACTTATTTACTGGAATCAAGACGTTATGGCGCCCATCAAGTCAAGCGATCAAACGTTCATCATTATGATACTGAATACTTAGCGCCTCAAACTGAATCGTCAGTTGAGCCTGAAAAACAGAACACAGACTCACGAGTGACTGATGAAGAGAGTCCCATAAATTTCAATGTGTTAAATGAGATGCGCCAGAATCTCCAAGCGAGCAAAATCAATTGGATTATAGATTTGTATTTGCAAGAGTTACCCAGCTATTTAAATGCATTACAAGAGGCTTTGACTTCGCAAGATGGTGAAGCCTTGTATTTAGCGGCCCATAAGTTTAAAGGTGCTAGTGCGATTTTAGGGGCGCAGCGTGTCGTGGCGTTATGCAAACTATTGGAAACTCAAGGACGTGAAGGGGCACTTGATAAAGCGGATAAATCATTGGTGCAAATGAAAACGGAGTGTCATTCTCTAAAACGTGCCTTGGAAAAGCAATTGTTGGTATAATAAACTAATTATGGCTATGGCTAAAGCCATACCCTGATATAGTGTTTCAGAATGGGCTGCGACAAATCGTGCCTTATGGTTAACGCCGTTTATACTTAGCATTGTCATAAGATCGCGATTACTTTTACAGCCAACTAAAACCAACTAAAGCCAACAGCGGGCATAAGTTGTCTAAAAGCTCAAGTCAGGTGGTGGTGACTAAATACCAAAAAGCATTTTATTTTTAGGGAATATTTTGGATTTTTCGAGTGGGCGTAATCGCGACCTTATAACGGTGGAGAGTATAAGTTACCCAAGTTGCCCAAAAGCGCCGTAATAAAATATATTGACATGAACTTCTGAAGTTCTGAAATTATTATTCATAAAATTCGTGAACTCCTGAACGCCTTTGGCACACAAAAACTTTTGCATGAAGCAACAGAGGATGAAATATTATGAATGGTTGGATATTAAGACCTTATCCTCACGGTATTAATAGGATGAGTCAATTTTTGGATGAGGGTTTTATCGCTATTGGTTGGCCAGGCATTGGTGATCTCTATTCCTGTGAGAGAAGTACGGTCTATGAAAAAGTGTTCGCCCTCTATATTTCTGACTATGGCGATCCGTTTTGTCGTGACTCATCTAATACCATTTGGAAGTTCAGGGAGGAAATGCAGATTGGTGATGTCGTTTTGGTTGTACCGTTTAAAGAGGATAGCTTAGAAATCGCCGTGGGTAGAATAGACTCGTCTTATTTTTTTGCTCCTCAATATGATGAGACGGCTAGTAGCACTGATACTGGCTACAATGGATTTTCTCATCGTAAAAAAGTAGTCTGGTTAGAAAAACGACTTCCGAGAAGTCTCTTACCAGAACCGGTTAAAAAGGCCTTTACTAAGAAAACCATAACAATGCTCAATCTGGAAGGCTATAACCGTCTGATTGAGAGGTTAGAATCACGGGGCTATAATTTAAATGAGAGGTGGAAAATGTCTCAACATCGCAAACAATTGCTCGAAACGAGTATGAAAATGGTACTTGATGTGATGCAGCAAAAGACACCTGAGTTAGCCGATATTTTCGAGCTACTCGCTCAGGAAGTATTTCAAATCTTCAAGGAAAGTGAGTCACTCCATATCGACTTGCTGACCAGCAAACTGAATCATGTTGCCATGGGGCAACCGGCTCATCTAATTCCTGTTGATAGCAATGGTTCTTGCCAACCACTTTGTCTTTCAATGGCATTGAACAAATGGGATGGAGAGGGCGGTTTTTGTTTCGCTGCCAAACAGACGATGACTTATTGGCTGGAATGTTTGGAGGAAAATAGCAGGACTTTATTTTTGACTTCGGCATGGGATGAACTTGATTTTATAGAACACTATAAAGCCCAGTTTGATGCTTATGCTAAAAAGCATCAGGTTGTTGTTATTCTAGTGAATGTGAATGGTTTTTCAATGACTTATTTGGGGTAATAACACATCGCGAATAGCGAATCGGTCATAATTTAAAGCAGGCGTTCCAGACGTTCCAGACGTTGCAGGCGTTCATGTCTTTTTTTTATAACCATTCGCGATTCGTCGTCAAATATTCAATAATACCGTTGCTAATCCTAAAAGCGTCCCAAATCCAACAACATCGGTAATCGTGGTTAAGGTCACGCTAGAAGCCAGTGCGGGATCGATGGATAAACGTTGAAGCAAAAAAGGAATTAATACTCCCGATAAGGCAGCACAGAACAAATTAATGATCAGGGCTGCTCCAATAATTAACCCCAGTTTGAGACTACCAAACCACAAGATGGTAATAACGGCGACGACTAAGGCCCAAATGACACCATTTAAAAGACTGACGACCAATTCTTTTCTCAGTAAAAAAGGGGTATTGGTATGTGTAATTTGTCCCACGGCCATACCACGAATGACAATGGTTAAAGTTTGACTGCCAGCAATACCGCCCATACTGGCAACGATAGGCATGAGGACGGCCAAAGCGACCATTTTTTCTAAAGTGGCTTCAAATAAACCGATGACATAAGCCGCCAAAAATGCAGTTGCCAAATTGACCCCTAACCATAAAGCGCGATTACGGGTTGTTGCTAACACAGGAGCAAACATATCATCATCTTCGTCTAAACCAGCACGGCCCATTAAATGATGATCGGCTTCAGCGCGAATCACGTCAACGACATCATCAACCGTGATACGACCGACTAAAATACCTTGCTCATCAACCACCGGGGCAGACAGCAAATCACGTTGTTCAAACAAGAGGGCGACATCATGAGCAGACATCTGCGCTTCAATAGCTTCTATCTCGGTAGACATCACTTGTTCAACCGTTAAATTGGGGCTACTCGTCAATAAATCTGTTATCAATAACATCCCTCTATAAAGATTATTATTGTCTACTACCATCAACACATCCGTTTTTTCAGGTAATTTATCAAAGCGACGCAGATAACGTAGTACCTGCTTTAAAGTCATTTCGGTACGCACGGTTAAGATATCAGTATTCATCAAACCGCCAGCCGAATTTTCCGGATAAAAGAGCACTTGCCTTAAACGGCTATAGTGGTGCCTATCCATTGCCGGTAAAACTTGTTCTACAACAGGGTCAGGCAAATTCTGCAATAGGTCTACAGCATCGTCGGTAGCCATACTTTGAACAGCACTCGCCAATTCAGTAGGCCGCATATTGAGCATTAAATCTCCCGACACACCGTCGCTCAGGTAAGGTAGGACTTCTTTTTGTTCAATGCTATCCTGTTGCCATAGATTATCGCGTTGCTTTTTGGGTAAAGCTTCTAAAGTATCCGCAATTTCAGAGGGATGTAATTTTTCAACGATTTCGTCAATTTCCGCCCTTGAACCTTTTTCTAGGGCTTCATGTAAGGAATCTAAAGGAGGGAGTGTCGTCATCAGTTATCAGTTATAAGTTAATGTGTGGGCCGTTGCCACCGAACGGAGACATAAAAAAAGCCTTCTCCCTTAAGGAAGAAGGCTGAACAAGGGTAAAAAAGGCAGGATAAAAACAAAATATATATATAAGATTGATGTTGAAATGATTGGAATCAAAATGAAATCAGCAGTGTCATGGCTTTAGCGTCATCAGCGGAGTGATTAATGTTCCTGAACAACACTGATTATCCTTTTAATATCCTGTTGTAAAACGGGTTGATAAATTCAACCCGTTCAAGCATTAATCGTTTCCAATAAATCAGCAATCTCAGCTTGAGAACTCATTTTTAATATTTTAGGAGTCAGGCGAAGCAAGTTATTGAGATGGCTATTATTAATAATTTGTTTCACTTCTAAATAGGCTTCTGGATTGACACTGAATGAACGCAATCCTAGCCCAAGTAACAGCCTGACATAACGACTATCACTTGCCATTTCGCCACACATACTGATAGGTTTGCCCGCTTTAGTGGCCGCATCAATACTCATTTTAATTAAACGTAACACAGCGGGATGTACCGGATCATACAAATAATTAACGGCTTCATTACCTCGATCAATAGCCAAGGTATATTGGATCAAATCATTCGTACCCACCGATAAAAAATCCACGTAAGGGGTCAGTAAATCGCTACAAATTGCCATGGCTGGCACTTCCACCATCACGCCAAATGGCATTTTTGTATCATATTTGAGAGATTTTTGGCTTAATTCATCTCGAATTTCTTCGATAAGATGATGTACTTGTATTAATTCTTGTAAGGCACATACCATCGGAATCATCATCCGTACTTGACCCAGTGCAGAAGCCCGCAAAATGGCACGCAATTGTGGCTTGAAAAATTTAGGTTCCTTTAAACAAAGGCGAATCGCACGTAAACCCAAGGCTGGATTAATCGCAGATAATCCTTCATGAGTTCGGCTATCGACAAATTGCTTATCAGCACCCAGATCAAGGGTGCGTATTGTCACCGGGTTACCTTTTAAAGCCTGAATAACTCGACTGTAGGCCTCGAAATGTTCTTCTTCATCCGGCGGTGTTTGTCGATTCATAAACAAAAATTCTGTCCGGTACAACCCTACCCCTTGGCCACCTACCCGTTTCACCGCTGTCATATCTTCAGGAAACTCAATATTAGCCTGTAAGGTAATTGGCGTACCATCCCGAGTCATAGTCGGTAAGGCCTTGATTTTTTTCAAAGCGGCACGGTAGCGTTTTTCCTCATACTGGCGCATCCGGTAATAACGTAAACTACGTTCATCAGGATTGACCAGTATCACCCCTTTTTCGCCATCAACAATAACAGTCTCATTAGGCTTGATATAATGAACGGCGCGACGCATTCCAACAATAGCAGGAATGCCTAAGCTACGCGCTAAAATAGCCGTATGCGATGTCGTCCCCCCATATTCAGTCACAAAAGCGAGAATACCATGATGTTGCATCAGCATAGTATCTGCCGGACTTAAATCATCCGCGAACACAATGGCATTAGCCAATTCGTTCTGTGCCGGTTCAAGTGACGTATCAGGATAACCGCGTAAAATGCGGTGAATGCGTGTCACCACTTGTACGACATCGCTTTTACGGGCACTTAAATAGGGGTCATCCATCTGATCGAAAATCTGCACAATGCTATCGCATTGTATTTTCAAAGCCCATTCCGCATTGCATTGGTGTTCATAGATTAAATCTATCGGCACTTTAGATAACAGACTATCTTCAAGCATCAATAAATGGGCATCAATAAACGCGGCAATATCGACTGTCGCATCGATTGGCACTCTATCGCGTATGTCCTGCAATTGTTGACGTGCCGTGTTGATCGCTTTTTCAAATCGTGCGATTTCATCCTCAAGCTGTTGCTTGGGTAAGGCATACTCGCTGATTTCCACTGGATCGCGGTTTATTATATAAACTTGGCCAATGGCGATGCCTTTAGATACCCCAATACCCTGTAAGGTGACACTCACTCTTCTTCTCCAAAACCGCCTTGTATTAGACCACTCAATTCTGCCATTGCCGCGGCCTCATCAGCACCTTGGACAATTAATTCAATAAGGGTACCCTTGCTGGCTGCCAAGAACATCACACCCATGATACTTTTGCCATTGACTTGGCGTTGTTGGCGCTTGACCTGTATATCACTTTCAAATTGTGATGCCAACTGAACCAACTTAGCAGCCGCCCGTGCATGCAGCCCTAATTTATTGACGATGGTAAGCGTTTGTTTCATGTTAATGGTTAATGGTTAATGGTTAATGGTTTTCCCCGCAAAAGTTTTTGCGCGCAAAAACTTTTGCGGGGAATAGTTAATTTGAGAAAGGATAGAACGCTGATTTAACGGATTAAAGGACTTGTGCGATTGATGACAATCATAAAAAATTAAATACAATAGCGCGTTCGTTTATCGGGTTAAAAAATTTAATAGTAAGAATAAAGGAAGTTGGTGAAACGAACACTGATTAATCAGCGTTAATCAGGTTAAATCGTTAAATCCGCGTTCTATTCTTAAACGCTTAAAATTAACCATTCCACGCTTTCAGGATAAAGTTTTTGTGCGCAAAAATTTTTGCGTGGAAAATTTATTAACCATTAACCATTAACCATTAACCATTAATTATTAACCATTTATTGATCACTGAAAACAGAATTGACATCGAATATGCCCTGACAGCCGCCTGATAGAGCTTTATTAGCAAGTGTGTCTAAATCAGCCTGGGGATAGTTCATAACCTTGACAAGCATGGGTAAATTGACTCCACAAACAACCCGTACCCGATAATTGGGTATTAAACTACAAGCAATATTGCAAGGGGTTGCACCGAAAAGGTCGGTAAGCACTAACACACCCTGACCGTCGTTTAAGGTTTGGCAAAGATTTTCTGCATGGAAGCAAAATGCCAATGGCTCATTCTCATGACGGATAGGTAAGACTTTCACCGGTAAAGGCAACACGCCCATCATTTGCTGTAAGCTATCCAACAAATTTGAGCCAATATCATCATGGGTAATCAGCAAAACGCCAACGCTCATTTCAGTGATCAGTTACCAGTTATCAAAGTTCAGTGATCAGTTATCAGCGTGACTTTCTTCTCACTGATAACGGATAATTCTCGATGCCGCACTAATACCTCATACCGTTGCGTAAAATGCTGGGCCACAAGATTGGCCAAATAGACGGATCGATGTTGTCCACCTGTACAGCCAATTGCGATGGTGAGGTAACTCCGATCATCAGCTGCAAATTGGGCAATCCAAGTCTCCAAAAAAGCAATAAGGTCTTGACACATTTGCTGTACCTGAGGTTGTGCTTCTAAGAAATTGATCACGGCTAAATCACGACCCGTTAAATTTCGGTTTGTTGTCCAATGAGGATTGGGTAAACAACGTACATCAAAAACAAAATCGGCATCAAAGGGAATGCCATATTTAAAACCAAAAGACTGAAATAATAAAGAGAAAGCTTGTTTTCGACATAACCCTACCCGTAGCCTGATCATATCGCGCAATTGATGCACATGGGTTAGGCTGGTGTTAATACGAATATCTGCACGACAGGCTAAGGGCTCCAGTAATTGGCGCTCAAGTGATATCGCTTCCACCAAAGGGACATTTTGTTTGGTTAAAGGATGTTTACGGCGCGTTTCACTGAAACGTTTGATCAGTACGGTATCATCAGCTTCAAGAAATAAAACCTGATAGCCTGTATGCGTATCGCTTAGGGTTTGTAATAAAGCCGAAACATCATGTAAAGCCAAAGTACGGGCATCTATCCCTACCGCAACACATTCATAAATCTTTCCATATTGACTTGACTGCTCAATGAATGTTGGCAATAAACCAACAGGTAAGTTATCTATGCAATAGATGTCCATATCTTCTAAACTATGTAAAGCGATAGTTTTACCAGCACCTGATAAGCCACTGACTATAATTAATTTTATAGGAACATCCACGTTAATTTTTAATTGTGAATTGTGTTCTTTGCCCCAGTTTTTGCACGCAAAAACTTTTGCCTCGAATTGTGAAACGTCGTTACCGAAGGTGTGTGTAATAATGGTGAATTGTATTCAACACAAAGTTTTTGCACGCAAAAACTGGGGCAAAGAATTGTGAATAGTGGAGAAAGCAGTTCAGGAGTTCAGAATTAGCGAAGCTTCCCTTAGTTCAGGAATTACAAGCGAGTTCATAAAATTTTGAATGTAAGGAAGACAAAATTTAAATAATAATACCACCTGATGTTTATGTCGTGGCAATTCCTTGTGGTTGCCCTTTGCGCTTTGCGTAACATTAGTTAGTTAATTAACTATTATTGACATATCAAAAATATGATTTTTCAATTCACAGTTCAACCCCTTATCATTTTACAGGTTTGAAATACAATAAATTCACAATTATTTTGCCCCCGTTTTTGCATGCAAAAACGGGGGCAAAGAACACAATTCACAATGACTTTATTTCACAATGAAACACACCTTCGGTAACGAAGTTTAACAATTCACAATTCTTTAAAGAACACAAGGCTGCTTAATAACGATAATGCTCTGGTTTATACGGCCCTTCTATCGGCACATTCAGATAATTAGCCTGTGCGGATGTCAGTTCAGTCAACTTAGCGCCTATGCGTTTCAAATGCATACGGGCTACCTTTTCATCAAGAACTTTAGGCAACACATAGACCTTTTTTTCATATCGCTCGTGATGATGCCACAATTCAATCTGGGCAAGCACTTGATTCGTAAACGAATTAGACATGACGAAACTGGGATGGCCGGTTGCACAACCTAAATTCACCAAGCGGCCCTCTGCTAACACAATCAAGCGTTTACCATCTGGGAAAATCACATGATCAACTTGCGGTTTAATGTTTTCCCATTGATATTCACGTAGCGCGGCTATATCAATTTCTGAATCAAAATGGCCGATATTACACACAATGGCTTGATCTTTCATCTGCTTCGTATGTTCAAGCGTAATCACGCTGATATTGCCGGTTGTCGTCACAAAAATATCGCCAACGGGCGCTGCCTCTTCCATTGTCATGACTCGGTAGCCTTCCATTGCCGCTTGCAATGCGCAGATTGGGTCTATTTCTGTCACACATACCGTGGCCCCAAAACCCCGAAAAGCTTGGGCGCAGCCTTTGCCCACATCACCATAACCTAACACGACACAGATTTTGCCGGCAATCATCACATCTGTGGCACGTTTAATGCCATCTATCAACGATTCACGGCAACCGTACAAATTATCAAATTTGGACTTAGTCACAGAATCATTGACATTAATAGCCGGCACTTGCAATGAACCATCGGCCATCATTTCATAGAGGCGATGTACCCCAGTGGTGGTTTCTTCAGAAATGCCCTTGACATTTTTCAGCAAATCGGGGTACTTCTCATGCATCACTTGGGTCAAATCACCCCCATCATCTAAAATCATATTGGGCCGCCAACCGTCAGGGCCAAAGATGCTTTGTTCGATGCACCACCAAAATTCTTCTTCAGTTTCACCTTTCCAAGCAAAAACGGGTACGCCTTGATCTGCAATAGCAGCGGCGGCATGATCTTGAGTCGAAAAGATATTGCACGATGACCAACGTACTTCTGCTCCTAAAGCGATCAAGGTTTCAATCAATACGGCCGTTTGTATTGTCATGTGCAAACAACCGGCAATGCGAGTGCCAGAAAGGGGTTTTTGATCAGCATATTCCTTTTGCAATTGCATTAAGCCCGGCATTTCTGTCTCAGCGATAGCAATTTCTTTACGTCCCCAGTCAGCCAAATTGATATCGGCCACTTTATAATCCGGTTTGATATTGATAATCGGTTGTGTACTCATTTTTTCTCTTTTTATTTAAGTCAGTTAAGTAATGAGTACAACGGAAATAAACGACTTTATTTTTGAGAAGAGGAGAACAAGGGCTTAATGTTCAGTCCTTCAAAAAACATCAACATAACAAAGTCAATTTCGTTTATTTCGGGTTGTACTAATTTGTTCATTGTACGACGGCGTTGTACGACCGTCGCTAGCAGCAGGGCAACGATTTATGAAAGGCCAGCAGCTTGGCGCAAACTGTCCACCTTATCGGTGCGCTCCCAAGTAAACTGTTCTTCTTCACGTCCAAAATGCCCATAAGCTGCGGTCTGATAATAAATCGGGCGCAATAAATCAAGCATGGCTACCAAACCCCGTGGCCGTAAATCAAAATGCTCACGCACTAATTGTGTTAAACGGGCTTCTGCTATATTGCTAGTGCCAAAGGTTTCCACGCGAATCGAAGTCGGTTCGGCAACGCCAATGGCATAAGAAATCTGAATTTCACACCGTTCTGCCAATCCGGCTGCGACGATGTTTTTTGCGACATAGCGCCCGGCATAAGCAGCTGAACGATCCACTTTGGAAGGGTCTTTACCCGAAAACGCACCGCCACCGTGCCGGGCCATACCGCCATAAGTATCGACGATAATTTTGCGCCCGGTTAAACCGCAATCACCCATAGGGCCGCCAATGACAAAACGACCGGTGGGATTGATGTACACCCGCGTTTTTTTATCAACCCATGACTCAGGTAAGACGGGTTTAATGATTTCATCCATGACGCCTTCATGTAAGGCTTTATTGTCGATGTCTGGGGCGTGTTGGGTAGACAAAACGACGGCATCAATGCCAGTGGGCTTGCCATCGACATAGCGGAAGGTGACTTGACTTTTGGCATCAGGGCGTAACCAAGGCAATATACCCTTTTTACGCACTTCTGCCTGACGTTTGACTAAACGATGCGCGTAGGTAATGGGTGCGGGCATTAAGACATCGGTTTCATTACTGGCATAGCCAAACATGATGCCTTGATCGCCTGCGCCTTGCTCATGATCTTCGGCTTCGTCTACGCCCATTGCAATATCAGTGGATTGTTTACCAATGCCTGATAATACCGCACAAGAGGCCGAGTCGAAACCCATATCTGAGCTGTTGTAGCCAATTGTTTTGACGGTTTCACGCACGATCTGTTCCACATCGATTTGGGCACGAGTGGTAATTTCACCGGCCACCATGACCATACCGGTTTTAATCAGCGTTTCGCAGGCAACACGCGATTTGGCATCTTGTGCTAACAAGGCATCCAAAATCGCATCAGAAATTTGGTCAGCCATTTTATCAGGATGACCTTCTGAGACGGACTCAGATGTAAAAAGTAACGTTTCAGACATATTTATAAAAATCTCTTTTGGTGGGGGGGGGAATAGCAAAACCGGGCATTATAGCACAACGAACAATGATCAATGAATCAATGCTCAAGGTTTTGAGAACGGATGTGATGATTGATGTGTTTATTGATATTAGAGGGACAACGCTTAAATCATTTACATAAGCGAATAGGCAATCAAGTAATGAATTTTGATCGAGGCTCATAAAATACTTGTTTTAAGTTATATTGATAATTGATAATTGATAATTGATAGGTGATAACTGAGCATTAGTCAGTACAATATCGCCTTTTGTCTTACCTTTAGCTGAAAATTTTTATAACCTAACCAATATTTTAAACTAAATAAAATCTTGAATGTTTGACAAGCCATTTATCCCATTAATCAATAAAAGCTCACCATTTATCTCACTTAAACATGACAATACCTTTAATATAAACAATAATGAACTATTATGAAAACACAAACCGGATTTACATTAATTGAATTAATGGTCACCATGGCAATAGCGATGATATTGACGATGTGGGCGGTGCCGAATATGCGAACTCTATTGCTTAATAACCGAATAACCGCAAAAACAAATGAATTTATTCGCACCATTCATTACGTGAAAAACGAAACGATTACTCGCAATAATAATGGCCTTGTGATTCAGCCGTTTGATGCCGCTACTTGGGATAGCGGCTGGAAAATAGTGGACAGTGATGGAAAGGAGATCAAGGTGTTTCCCACTAAAGAGGATGGCATTGTTATTAAAGAAGTTTGTGGTCAAAACGCTATTTTTTTCTTATCCAGAGGTTGGACTGCAAGTCAATATCATTTTGTGGTGTCTCACGAACAACATTCAACTGGCCGAATCATTGCAATCGCACGGACAGGGCGTGTTAAAAGCGAGCGTTGCTTTGTCAACAGTGGAGGGTGTAATGTCCCATGCAATAATGGTTAACCAAAAAGCATTATGCTTTAAACCTCTGTTAAAAAAAACGGTTCCCTTATCGGCCGGTTTTACCTTAATGGAAATATTAATTGCGTTATTGGTTGTTTCTGTGGCGCTGATAGGGGTAGCCAGTTTACAAATCAGAGGTCAACAAATCAATCATGTGGCTTATTTGCGTACCCAAGCCACTTTTCTGGCTTATGACATGATGGATCGGATGCGTCTCAATAGCGAGAATGCGGCGCAATATGTGGGTGGATTTACAAGTGTAGGCCCCGCTGGTGAAGGCACCGATTATTCTTGTGATGGCGATGGCAAAAGCTGTTCATCTATTGAACTTGCCAATTATGATTTAAATAACTGGCTTAATCAAGTACGAGAAACCTTACCAAAAGGAGAGGTTAACATTAAATTAGTTGACGCTCCGACTCAAGAATATGAAATCACTCTCAGATGGAAAAAAATAGCGGCTTACACCGATGACAACCCTTGGGATGAACAAATATGGAGGCTTCGATTATGACTCCAAAACAAAAACAGGGCTTTAGCCTCGTTGAAATCTTGGTGGCTCTGCTCATCAGTTCCATTTTAATGGGCGGAGTGGTGATGATGATGGATATCAGTAAACGGACTTATACCTTGCAAACGGCATTAGCTGAGTTACAAGACAATGCGCGTTTTCTTATAGATGAATTGACCCGTGAATTACGGATGGCAGGGCATTTTGGCTGTTCTGGTGTTGAGCCAATTGATCCCAGTACTGGGACAGATATGAGTCCATTTAAAGCTGAAGATATTGCGGGTAAGTCCGTTAATGACCAACGTATCAAAGATACTCAGAATAAGCTTGTCGATTCTAGCTTTCCATACTCCGACACCTTAATCATGACTTCTTTTACCAGACAACTTGATGTGGCTGATGATCGCTCATTTAACAAAGATGTATCGACCATCCAATGTGGCTGTGTACCCAAATCATCAGGTCAGCTCATTGTGACGGATTGTAGGGGAGAACTAAGCATCTCATTTTCAACTTATAATTTCAACCTAGCGCCTGGTGGTGATGCCTTAACGATTTCGCCCGGATTGAGAAGAAATTATCAGCCACCCGTTTATTTTTTCATCAGAGAGGATTTAGAAACGACTTATGAGGTGAGGGCTATAGCAGAAGGTGGCTTTGCCCTGTTTAAAAATGGTGCCCAACAAGTTCCGCCCTATTCTGAACCTTTCATAGAAGGCGTTCAAAATATGCAGATTCGCTATGGTATTGATGGGCCTGATGATGATAATGCACCAGAGCGGTATACCACACAGCCAACAGGGGGAACGGTGGTGAGTGTGCGTCTAACCTTGTTAATGCGGACGGCTCAGAAACGGGGGATTGGAAAGCCGAGAGATAAAACTTATTTACTTGATCCCGATGTCAGTTATAACCCGCGTAAGAATAATAAGCTTGAAGAGGGTTACCGTCATCGTTTGTTTACCACGACGGTCAACGTCAGGAATAGTCTGCTTTAATAAACCGACAACAGGAGGCGACGTTTTTTCTGCCAAGATATCATAATAAATAGAAATGATAGCGTCGAAAAGATCATGAAAACTCATTTACATTTCTCTCTCATACCGACACCGAGTCACCAAGAAGGCGCGGTGCTGATCACCTCATTAATATTATTGGTGATCATCACCATGTTGGGGGTGAGTGCCATAGAAGCGACGAAACTTGAAACGAGAATGGCCGCTAATACCCGAGAATATAACCTTGCCTTTCAAATTGCACAAAGTGGGATCGATCATACCTTCCGCCAATATGAGAAACAGCCAGGACTGTTGTCAGAACTGCCTGACGACAAATGGCTTATCAAACCGCCCGATGCAACACCAGCAGATAAATTGGATAAACTTGACATCGGTTCAGGTACAGCACGCTTTCGCGTCATGAAGTCCAGTAAACAAGTCGATTATGGTTCAAAGGTGAGTCGATACTTTATCATCGAAAGCACGGGGTGTACGACAAAGAATTGCAATAATGGCGTTAAAGCGGTGATAGTGGGGGGTATGGAAACAGAACAAGCTAAAGATCCAGAGGTTCTTCAAAAGCGAGGTGATGATGAGTCTCAACTCCCCATAGAATGTGAAACGGCACCGAGTTCGGCAGGTTGTTTAGGTGCGATAAAAAAAGTGTGTAGCACGAGTTTTTCTCCGAATAAATGTCGCATAGACTTAGAGGAAGAACGTCAAAATAAACTCTGATTATCAATTATCAATTCCACGCAAAAGCTTTTGCGCGCAAAGACTTTTGCGTGGAACCGAAGGGAAGCTACGCTAAATCAGTTTAATCAGTCGGGCATCAGCGTTCTATCCTGTAAGACTTTAAACCGCCATGACCTACATTGCACCACTCTCCAATTGACAAAAAATAATTATGACCTCGGAACCCAGTCTCATGAAAGAACCCAGTCTCTTCACACACCAATAATTGGAGAATCACCATGAAATTTTGTACCTTACTGATTTCCTTAACATTGACCCTATTAGCAGGTTTATCTACCCCTGTTTTTGCGGACGATACTGAGATCTATGTTCGGAAAGTTGAGGCCGTTGACGAATCAACTCGGCCTAATATGTTATTTGTCTTAGATAATTCTGGGAGTATGAATGAATCCCTCAGAAAGGGCGATGGCACACCGACTGGTGAACGACGCATAGATGTCTTGAAGGAAGCATTGGTTAAAATGCTTGACAACGCGACCAACGTCAATGTTGGGTTAGCACGTTTTGCCTCGCTGATCAAAAATAATGATCCTAAAAATCCGCATGTGAATGTGCCTATCCTGTTTCCAGTTACTCATATTGATGCTAACATCCATGGTATGGATGGCGAAGAAGACGATAGCATCATGGATGCCTCGATGTCCATTGCTCAAAGTTCGGATGATGTTGTGCAAAACTTGGGTAGCGGCAAGATGCTTTTAAACGATCCCGTATTGCAAATGGTGCATATCCTCACAGAAGAAGAACCCAATGGCATTAAAGTGGTGCAAGAAATTCAAGAGGCTGCTGATGATGCTGTAGAATTTATAGAAGATTCAAATAAAGTCAAACCATGGAGTACGCCTGTTATTTACTTAGGAACGGATCCTGTTAAAGGCGAGACTTTGGTCGGATTGCGGTTTAAAGAACTGGGTATTCCCAAAGGGGCAACAATTGAATATGCTGAAGTCGAATTCATGAGTGATGAGGCTTATGACACTGATTTACCGATCGTGATTTCTGGTGCCGCTAATGATGGTGTTACGCCGGTTAAATGGTCAATTCCACCTATTGTAGGTGATGCTTCAGGTACTCCCTTTGGCAATACAGAGGGTTATCTCAGTGGCGAGGGTTATCCCCAAGATGGGAAAAATTTTCCGCCAACCAGTACGTCGGTTACTTGGAAACCAGATAAGATAGAAGCGCCAGGGCAACGCTTTAAGACAGATAATATTGGTGGAATCATACAAGAAATTGTCAAGCGGGATGGTTGGCACGATCATAATGGCCTCGTTTTATTATTTCAAAAAGCGTCTAGTTCCTCCGCTGATGCGAGAAGAGGATTTTATACGCGGGATTCTAGCGAAGACCCCCCCAAATTACGCGTGTATTGGACTTTACAGGAAACCGATATTACCGTCATTTCAGGTTGGGATACTCAATCACAGTCGGTGGTTACCCGGAACCAGATGGCTGAAACCAAGAATACTCAAAAATTCAATGATCAGCACATTCGTTTAGGTAAACAGCTCAATCAAAATTATTTAGGAGGCGGAGACGAAACCTTAGTCGGTATTCGATTTGAGGCAATGCCCCTTCCCCAAGGCGCTAAAATTATTGAGGCCAAGCTCACTTTTACGCATCAAAGTGGATCAGAACCGGATGCGGGTAAGGAATTACTGAATTTATTAGTGTCTGGTGATAAATCGCCTGATGCTGAACAATTGACTCAATATAAACAAGGCGGTAAAGTTTCGGAACGTCTGAAAACAAATACCTTTGTCACCTGGGATGGTGTGCCTGAAACCGACGTGGGTGATGAGCCTGAAATCGGTAAACCATTTACACTGGCCGATCCTCAGTTAGCGGCTATTTTACAGGAAATGACTGATCAGCCTGACTGGAAAAGCGGTAATGATGTTGCTTTCATATTTGAGAGAAATGGTGAGCCTGATGCACCCAATACCGGCTTTAGAAGAATTGTGGGTTCACGGGATCATTATCTAAAATCGAGCGATAACAGCTTGGTTAAAGTTGACAAGGCTGAAATTGAACCCAATGAAAATACCTTGCCAAGACTGCAAGTGAAATTTTCTGTCGGCTTGCCTGAAGAATCCGAGATTAAAAATCAGGATATGGATAAGCAAATAGTCGGTTTACGCTTTGAAGCCGTGGATATTCCTCAAGGCGCTACTGTAACAAGTGCGGCCATTCAATTTGTCAGTGGCCCTGATAGCTCTGGACCGGCTAATCTGATTATCAAAGCGGAAAATGCGGCTAATGCTAACACCTTTACTGAAGAGAACAATAATATTTCAAACCGGCCGACCACTACGCAATTTGTCAATTGGAAGAGTATTGAAGCTTGGACTGAGGGGGTAACTTATTCCACACCCGATATCAAAAGCGTTGTGCAAGAGGTCGTGAATCATCCTGATTGGTGTGGTGGTGAGGGGGGGCTTGTCTTTATCATCTCGACTGACAGTGGAAACCCGTTACGCAATGTGAAATCTTACGATGACAGACCCGGATATGCCCCCGTATTGAAGGTAGAATTTGATTCCAAAAATATTAATGGTAATGGCTGTATTAAGCAAAACTTCATTGGCCAAATTGCGGCTGAGAATGACGATGCGGAACAAAAAGTGTCTGGCGGCGAAGCCGGTTTGGTTTATCTCGCCAGTGATGCCTTAGAATTTCCCGTTCGTGGCGGTGAAGCTCGCTTAGTTGGTCTGCGTTTCAATGACATTCCCATTGGCAAAAACGCTACCATTCTTAAAGCGCAGCTGATTTTGACCGCTCGAAATGATGGGGACAAAGACACCAAACAGGTTACTATATATGGTGAAAAATCGGGTAACGCAAATGTCTTTACTAATAATGATAATGACTTAAGCAAACGTGATCAAACGACAACAGTGCCTTGGGATTTTGTGGAAGCTTGGGAAAGAAACAAACTTTATCGTTCTCCTAACATCAGTTCCATTATTCAGGAAATTATTAAGGGGGATGAGTGGGATATTTATAACAGTATTGCCTTGTTCCTCAAAGGAAGATCAGGACAGCGAGATATTTCCGCTTTTAGGGCTGGGCCCACTTCAGCAGCCAAATTGCTGATTCAAGTGAAAGGTTACTTGGGCGAAAGCGGACAAGGGGATTTGATGACGGTGCGCCGTCGTTTAAAGAAAATTGTCAAGAAAATGGAAATTCCGCCGAGTACGACACCCATTGTTGATGCTTTGTATGAGTCTGCACTGTACTTCCGAGGTGGGCGGGTTGATTATGGTAAAGATCGTCATAATCAATCCCTATACCTTGTCAGTCATCCAGCCACCTATACTGGTGGTAGCCTTAATCGCGACGACAGCTGTAAAATCAATGTCAAGCCTCTTCATGAGAACTGTGCCAGTGAAAAAATTACAGGCCAGGCAATCTACGATAGTCCCATCAAGTCCAGTTGTCAAACTAACCACATTATCTTCCTATCAGATGGTATTGCCACGCGAAACACGGCTGAAGATAAAGTGAAACAACTGCTCAGTTTGAATAACTGTGTCAATGATTATCCTGATCCAGATGATCCAGAAAATGGAGAGTCTATTAAAGTCCCTTACAGCGGGAAATGTGGTATTGAAATGGCTGACTTTTTGTACAACCAGGATCATCTCAATAAGAGACAGAACACTGAAAACACTGAGAACAATATCACAGTTCACACCATTGGCTTTCAGTTGGGGAAAGCGTGGCGTGTTAAGTATAAAGATGAGAAGGGTAACGAGGTTTACAAAAAGGATGGTATTTACTACTATGATAAAGAAGGCACCAAGGAGGTGCCCAACGATGTTGCTGTTCAAAAGGATGGTTATGAAACAGATAGCAATGGTACCAAGCAAAATCAACAAGCCGTAAAATACCTCAAAAGACTGGCTTCTGTGAGTAAAAGCGGTGATAAAAAGAGAAATTTTTATCCCGCTGATACGGTTGATGATTTAACCAAGGCCTTTGATGATATTACGGCCCAAGCGACTACCAGTAGTTCTTCATTTGCTGCCCCTGGTGTGTCTATCAATAATTACAACAGCCTAGAACATAATGAAGAGGTGTACTACGCTTTGTTTGAACCCACCCAATATCGCTCTTGGAAAGGCAATGTGAAAAGATTTCGCATTACTAAAGAAGGACTGGTGGTTGATAAATCGGATAGCGTTGCGCTGGAAGATAATCATATCAAAGATGGGGCGAGAGATTTTTGGGATGAGAGTACAGCTTCCAAAGATGAGGGGGGGGCAGTCCTCAAAGGCGGGGTTGGCAGCCAGTTAAATAATATAGGAAGTGCTGGCCGTAAGATTTATACTTATCTTGGCGATGCGTCGCCGGGTAATAATCATGAGATCAATCTGGCCCGATATCCGATTGAGGTCGTCTCTGGTGATGAGGATTTTGATAAGGCTTTGACTCAAGCCTTATTGGGTGATGATATACCAGAGGATGAAGCATTGGCTGAAGAAGCGCGTCACTATCTGATCAAATGGATCCGGGGTGAAGATGTGAGTCTGGTAGAAGGCGTGGCCAGCAGCGGTAGCGGTGATCGTTGGATGTTTGGCGATCCCTTACACAGTACCCCCAAGATGATCACTTATGGCGGGGATGAACACAATCAGAAAAACAAGTTGTTTGTGGGAACCAATGATGGCCTCATAAGGATGTTAAACACCGATAGTGGTAAAGAAGAATGGGCTTTTTTGCCGCAAGAACTGTTGCCTCTACAAAAAATATTGGCCGAGAATCCATCGGGTGTAGACCGGATTTATGGGGTTGATAATACACCGACTTTTTGGATCAATGATGGAAACGATAACGAAATCAATCCTGAAACGGGTGATTTTGTGAAGATGTTTATGGCTATGCGGCGCGGCGGGCGGAATATTTATGCCCTTGATGTGACGGGTAAGAAGGGTAGTCTGGGTTCTCCTCCCAAACTGATGTGGGTTATTAAAGGGGGTGAGGGTGATTTTGAAAAACTGGGGCAAACCTGGTCTTCTCCCAGACCCACAGTGGTCGATCCCAGTTATTGTCATGTTATCAATGCTCATGCACAGGGCTGTATTGTGTTATTGTTTGGCGGCGGTTATAACCCCACTCAAGATGAGGGCGTAAGCAAAATCAGCACCGAGGCGAGCCGTATGGGTAATGCGATTTATATGGTTCATGCCGAGACGGGTCAACTGTTATGGTGGGCCAGTAGTGCCGAGGAGGCGGATTTGGTACTGGAAAAGATGACCTACTCGATTCCGTCTGCTGTGACGATGCTAGATAGCGATAGTGATGAGAATACCGATCTGATTTATGTGGGCGACATTGGTGGCCAAGTCTGGCGGATTGAGTTATTAGGGAAGGAAAAAACGCGGGGTGGCCTCCTAGCTTGGGTATCAGAAAAGCAAAATATTGATGTCGCTAGAACAGAGAGACGCAGTTTCTTTTATCCCCCTGCGATAACTGATATCAAAGGAAAAACTGTGATAGCCATCATGAGTGGAACACGTCCCCATCCCTTATATGGTGGCAATGATGTGCGTGATCAGTTTTATGTCTTTCGAGATCAAAAGTGGGATGAAGATAAGAATGAACCCCTAACTCCTGAGAAAAATATGGTCGATGTGACTGGCTGGAGTGAGGGTAGCCAAGTCAACTTGATGGAACTTGATGGAGATAAGCAAGGTTGGTATTTGAACCTAGCCGATGGCGGTAGCGGTAGTGCTCTCTCTTGGATTGGTGAAAAGGGGATAACGACGCCAATGATTGTAGATGAAATGCTGGTTTTCACGACTTATGTACCCTCTCAAGGGGAAAATGATGCTTGTCATTTTAATGAAGGTGAGAGTCGATTATATATACTTTTCCTGCTCAGTGGCGGCCCGGCTTATGATGTGATTAACGAAAAATTTGATACCAAGGAAAAGGGAGACGAGACTTCTGATCGTTTTATACCAGGTGGTGATGGCCCTGGTGGTGGCCCTGTTATTGTTCGCGCACCGGGCACTGGAAATCGAACCGAATTGTCTAGTAAGACTAATTTCGGCTCTCCCCCGGTTACACGGACTTTCTGGATGCAAAAAGAAGGGTGTGGTTTGTAAATGAATTTTATGGCCTGGGCAACCACAAGGGATTGCCCCTACATCACGCACGCCTAAAGGGGCAATCTGTAAGGGTTGCCCAATTAATACTATAACGCCTGTAACGGTTGTTGTTGATAACTGATAACTGATAACTGATAACTGATAACTGATAACTGATTAAAATGAAGAGATTAAAAGCCTTTCAAGGATTTACACTGGTAGAATTAATGGTTACCGTAGCCATTATAGGCATATTGGCGGCTGTGGTTTATCCTTCTTATCAATCTCAGGTGAAAAAAACACGTCGCTCTGATGCTCAAGCGGCTTTAGCTGAATTGACAGCATTGCAAGAGGAAGTTCGTTATCAGAAGGGTAGTTATGCTGCCGAGATTGCTTCGCTCAATTTAGAGGCGAATGGGTTTGAAAAAAAGGATTGTAATGGTAGAAATACGGCGGACTTCCGTTCTAAAGACTGTTATTATATTTTATCCTTGAATCAGAAAGGTGGGGATGGTTTCATTCTAAGAGCGACGGCAGCTGGGCCTCAAATAACGGATGAGCAGTGTAAATTCTTTTCATTGGATGATCTGGGCAATAAAGAGGCAACCAGTGATAATTGCTGGTATTAATGGTTAATGGTTAATACTTAATGCAAAATTCTTTGATATAAACCCTTCAAAACAAGAGGATTTAAACCTGTAAGGGTTTTGGGATTGACGCTTATGGGCTCCGCCAAATTAAAGAAAACTTGATCTCGCCGAGCTTGAACCAAGTTGATCGAACGAAACTCGGAACAAAGTTTGTACTAAGGTAACTCGAAAAAATTAATAATACCACTGGGCAACCACAAGGGATTGCCCCTACAACCCCGCTCATCGTTATACATAAGTCAAAATGCAAATGAAATGTAGGGTGGGTTTCGTTCCGCTCCGCGGAACGAAACCCACCTGTTGCGCGACAAATATAAATATATGTAACGATAAATTATATAAATTTATTTGTATAATCAACAAATTAACTAAAATGTTATATAAAATTATATCTATTTTATGTGGGTTTAATTTCGCTACATGTAGAAAACCGGTGGGTTTCACTCCGCTACGCTCCGTTCTACCCACCCTACAAAAAATTACCTTTAAAATCAAATATTTAAATATTTGTGTCTAACGATGAGACAACCCCGACGGTAGGGGCAATCCGTAGGGTTGCCCCTTTTTGGGTAGATTATTTTTTGCGAGTTGCCTAACCCCAAGATTAATTATTAACCATTAACCATTAATTAATAATTAACTTAAACCAGCTATCTTGAACACGCCGGAAGCTGGTATTTTTTTGCCAAAAACGGTGTATTTGACAGAATCACTCGATTATGAAATCTATTAAAAAAAACGTGGTAGGATTAGGATTGTTATTGTTGTGCGACCCGTTTCATGCAAAGTACATTAAAATGTGCGTAACATGAGCCCAATTTGGCAGTTTCAAAGCCTTATTGTGATAATTCAAAGATTGTGAGATTAAAGCTATCTCAAGACGACCTAAAGTCTACGTCAATTCCCTTATTGGATTCCTGATAAAATTCTGGTAAAGCAGGGAGTAATGTATTGTTTAATGGATTAGCCTATTAAATGATGCTAGACAATCAGATATGATAACGCAAGGAATTATCGATGTACATAAAACGTCGTCACAATCAGCGGGCACAAGCTAAGTCGTAGTCCGTGTTTGGTAAGAAGACACATATTACAATGTGATAGTAATATGATAGGTGTTGGACTCGTAAGAGTCATTACCACGGCGTAGAGATAATATCTAAGTCTGAATATAGCCAGTCTTTGGAAACGGGGTAATTAAGTCTATTAGACTCACCAATATACACGATACAATAAATGTATATCTAAGAAAGTAAGCGGTGAGTTGAGTTTATCAAACTTTAATAGATAGGCTTAACAGGATTGTATAAGAAGCAAATGACTGAATGTAATGTTCAGTATAGGCTGACGTATACATTGTCAACTAAGAACAATATCATTAACTAAATAATTCAGTACCCAAAACATGAACAAGTTTCGGAATAGAAATGAAGCTTATGACGATATTAAATGGCAGGATATAGATTGGAAAGCTGTCAAGAGATATACGAGGCGTTTAGAGAATAGTATTGCAAAGGCTGTTGAGTATCATGATTTCGTGAAAGTTAAGAAGCTTCGCAGAATTTGGAACTCAAGCAAACTCGTTAAATTGTTAGCTGTCAGGAAAGTTACCCAAGATAATAGGGGTAAAAAGACAGCAGGTGTCGATAAAGTAGTAATCAAAACCAATGAACAACGGTTAGAATTAGCCGATAAACTGGGATTAGATGGCAAAGCAACTCCTCTAAAAAGGGTATATATACCTAAACCTAATGGAAAAATCAGGGGATTAGGAATACCTACAATTGAGGACAGAGCAAAACAAGAACTTTGCAAAGGTAGTATTCAACCAATTTATGAAGTTATGGCAGAAACTAATGTTTATGGTTTCAGACCGGCACGCAGTACTCACGATGCAATACAAGCAATATATGTCGGTATAAATAAGGCACAAAAGTATGTGTTAGAAGGAGACTTGACGGCGTTCTTTGACAATATCAAACCAGAAGCAATTTTGGGGAGTGAAGTCATTCAGAGAACGGATAAGGAAACCCAAAAGCAAATACAAGCTTGGATTGAAGCTGGGGCAATAGATAAAGACGTATTCTGCAAAACATCCAAAGGTACACCTCAAGGTGGGGTAATATCACCTTTATTGGCCAATATAGCCTTTATGGGTATGGAAACGATGTTATACGAATGGGTAGATACATGGAAAGGAAGGAAAGATAATAATAAACAAAGCCTAACCATTAGTATATACGCAGACGACTTTGTTATATTGCACAAAGACAAAGAAATAATTGAAGAAGCCAAAGAAAGAATAACCAAATGGTGTCTGGAAAAAATGGGAGTCGAGCTAAATGAAAGCAAGACGCATATAAGCCACACATCTACGGGATTTGATTTCTTAGGTTTCAATATAAGGCAGTACCCAGTGACAACCAACAAACAAGGCTTTAAAACCCTGATTAAACCTAGTAAAGATAGCATAAAGAAACATCTCAACGCTATTCATGATGTACTCAAAAGAAATAAAGCCGCACCACAAGAAGCCGTTATAGCAAGATTAAACCCAATCATTACAGGATGGTCAAACTATTTTAGCCACGTAGTCTCAAAGGAAATCTTTACTAAGATTGACCATGAAATATGGCTAAAAACTTGGAAATGGGCTTGCAGAAGACATAACAGCAAGGGTTTGAAGTGGGTTAAGGAAAAGTATTTTAAGAAAGACGGCAATAGAAATTGGGTATTCATGACTGAGATTAAGGGCAAGATTTATACCTTAAAGAAACACAGTGATACAAAAATCGTGAGACATATGAAGGTCAAAGGCACAAAACATATATTTGACGGGGATACCATTTATTGGGTTAAAAGAGGTCAAAGCGACCCTACGTTGAGCACAAGGGTTCAAAAACTCTTGAAGTTGCAAGACGGAAAATGTAAATGGTGTAATCTTGAGTTTAGGTGTGATGATATTATGGAAGTAGACCACATCAAGCCTAAAAAGGACGGGGGTAAAGATGTATATGCGAATCTACAACTCCTTCACGGACATTGTCATGATACAAAAACACTCAACGATATAAGGAAAGCTGACGAAGCAATTCTTAACATAGGTGAGTGGAACGCAGTCAAATAATAATAGTTGAGAAAGGAGCCGTGTGAGGTGAAAGTCTCATGCACGGTTCTGAAGACGAGTCCTTTACGGTGACGTAGGGGGCTTAGTTTAACCCCTATTTTTGTCGGTGCTGAAATAATAGCTGAGGAAAGGCAGCGATTTGATGTTGCCAATTTACCCAGCACCACTAGTGAATGGCAAAACTTCACTTACGATAGATCATCGTCTAAGGCACAGCGAATGGCGTACACCTACGACAACCGGGAGCGCGAAAAAGCCTTAGCACAAAAACAGTTTCGCACTCGCTTATTAATTTCGGGTTTGACGTTGAGTACAGCATTTTACGGATACGTTTCTTGGTGGGATAAAAGTGCTTCAACATTTCGTGTGAGAGATGAAGGTTGGTTTGGTGCCGATACCCCAAATGGCGGGGCTGATAAATTGGGACATGCCTTTTCTTTTTATGTCAGTACTCGCTTGATGACGAATGGTTTTCAATGGGCCGGGCATAATCGAAAACAAGCGGCACAGTTGGCAAGCTTGACTTCTGGTGTGTTGTCGCTAGGCGTTGAAATTATGGATGGTTTTACTGAAGAATATGGGTTTAGCACTGAAGATTTAATGATGAATTTGTCTGGTATCGGTTTAGGGGCCGTGCTTGAATCTTATCCGCAATGGGATGATTTGCTTGATATTCGTATCAAGTATTGGCCTTCTGATGATGCGAGAAGATTACAGGATTATGATCCCGTTGCTGATTATTCAGGGCAAACTTATTTGTTGATTACTAAAGCCAATGGTATACCAACACTACGTCAATATCCGTTTTTGCGCTATTTGGAATTAGCCGTGGGATATGGTACCCGAGGTTATCAACCGAATGATGGCACAGATACTCAACCGACATCGCGCAATCTCTATTATGGCTTGTCGTTAAATTTGTCTCAATTACTTAATGACACGCTATTTAAAAAGCACAATAAACCGCGCACTCAAAAAGTGACGGAAAACGTGTTGGAATATCTGCAAATGCCGGGAACCGCTTTGCTATTTAAGCATCAGCTTCAGTAGTTCAAAATCGGTTTGATTGGTGGGCTTTGATTGGTGGGCAACGCCAACCCTCGCGCCTTCCCAAAAGCAAAATAAATTTGGAACGAAAAGAGCAGCAAAATAAATTTGGAACGAAAAGAGCAGCAAAATAAATTTGGAACGAAAAGTAGCAAAGCAGCAAAATAAATTGGGTTTGAAAATCGGGCCAAAGCAGATTGATAATGACCCTTTTTTTAGAAATGCGCCCACCCTACATTATTTGCAAAGTAAACCGCGCACTCAAAAAGCTTTGATTGGTGGGCAACGCCCACCCTACGATTTAAAACCCTTTATACATTTGTTCAATTTGGGCCTGATAGTGTTCAATTATCTGCGCCCGTTTCATTTTTAAAGTGGGTGTTAATAAGCCATTATCCACTGTCCAAGGTTCAAGAGACAATGAGACGCGACGAATTTGGGCTGTCGCCGGGAAATCTTTGCTCTGTTTGCCAATACGTGCCAAGATGGCTTGATGCACTGATTTTGTTTGCAAACTTTCAGCTTGATCTGGATTAACCTTTAAACTTGTGGCATAACTTTGCCACTGTTCGACATTTAAAACCACTAATGCACTGAGAAACGGCTTGCCTTCTCCAATCACCATGACTTGATCAAAAAGTGTGTCAATGCTTATACACATTTCCAGATCAGCAGGCGGGACTTTTTCAGCGTTGCCCATCACAATGATCTCTTTGATACGTCCAGTAATATATAAATGTCCTTGTTCATCCAGACGCGCTTTATCCCCTGTATGTAGCCAACCGGCTTTATCAATGATTTCCTCAGTGGCGATGGAATTTTTCCAATACCCTAACATCACATACGGACTTTTACTCAACAATTCATCGTTTTCCCCCAATTTGACTTCTACCCCTGGTATCGTGGTACCAATACTTGCAGGCACATTATCGTTTGGACGATTCACACTGATGACGGGACTGGTTTCTGTCAAACCATAACCTTGTACAAGATTTAAACCTAAGCCTATAAACACTTTGGCAATCGTTGGCGACAAAGCGGCGCCGCCACTTATCGCTAAACGCATCCGGCCGCCTAATTTATTTAATACAGGGGTTGCGACTAAACGGCGCAATAGAGGCCATAGTAATAACTGAGGATGCCAACTTGTTCTGCCTTGACGATATTCAAAGCGTCGCCAACCGACTTCAACAGTCAACATGAACAATTTTTGAGCCAGTGCCGATTTTTGGTCTAACTGATTTTGAATTTTGGCATAGACTTGTTCATAAATGCGCGGAACAGAAATCAGTATGGTTGGGCGCAAAGTTGTCAAATCTATGCCCAGTTGTGGGATAGAACGTGCGTAAGCGACGCTTGCCCCTACAACCATTGGTAAATAATAGCCGTCTGTACGTTCTAATGTATGTGAGAGGGGTAAAAAAGATAAAAAGAGATCGTCAAGTTTAAAATTCAAACAACTGGCCGCAGATTGGGCATTGCTGAGCATGTTGCGGTGACTGAGCATCACGCCTTTAGGGCGGCCCGTTGTGCCAGAGGTATAGATAATGCTTGCTAAATCGTCAGACGGGCATTCTTCAGCACGTAGCGAATAAGTCTTTTCATTAGGTAACCACTGATCAAGGGCCTGTAAGCGTGAATCGAAAAACGCTTTGTCATCAATGGCTTGTATGGAAACAATGCGCGTTAAAGAAGACAGTTTCTCGCGCGCGGTGTACAAACGTTTCCATTGCATTGCCCCTTCTAATAACAACAATTTGACATCCGCTTCTGCGATAATATAAGCGACATTATCAGGCCGATCATCGGTATACAAAGGAACAGTCACTAAGCCTAAACCAAGCGCCGCTTGATCGAACATCACCCATTGTGGACTATTACGCAACATAATGGCGATCCGATCACCCGGTGCCAGATTTTCTAATGCCAAAGCGGCTTGCCAACGTGCGACATGCGCTGACATATCGGCCCAAGTTAAGCTTTCCCAAACGTTGTTCTTTAGCCCGTAACGATAAGCTATAAGCTGTGGAGTACGTTTAACACGCTCACGAAACAAGCCAGGCAAAGTTTGTGCTTGTTGTGCTGTAATCATATCTTGTCTACTCATTTTTTTATCCGTGATCGATTGTTCACTGATAACTGATTTTCACATTTAGCTTCGCTGGCCTTCGGCTCACGCAAAAGTTGCGCGCAACTTTTGCGTGAAATACAGTTTTTGCGCGCAAAAACTTTTGCGTGAAACTGATAACTGATAAAAATGTCTTTCCGCATTTTTGAGAGTTGAGTTAAAATTGTTTTTGATTAGCTAGTAATCAAGAAAAATCGCAAATCGCAAATAAAAACGTTATCATCATAAAAGTTTAAAAAAATAGAACGCTGATGATGCTGATTTATCATGACACCACGCAAAATTTTTTGCGCGCAAAATTTTTTTGCGTGAAACGCTGATTAAATCTATGATAATTGATGATGAAAAATAGAACGCTGATTAAACTGATGATGGCCTGATTAACACTGATTATAAAAAAAATCAGCGTAAATCAGCGTTCTATCATATCACTTCACGGGCCTGTAGGGGCGAACCTGCGTGTTCGCCCCCTATTGGCTATTCGCTATTCGCTAATAGCTATTATGTTTGTTATTTTGGAGATATTTTGAATATGTTTAAATTGATTACACATTCGGTAGGGCGAGTCCTCAGCTTGGGAGTCATTGTATTACTGAATGGCTGTCCCGTAGTCCCCGTTACCGAACCTGGCATACCAGAGTCGCTTCCTCATGAGCTTGATACCGCCACTTATCACACTGTTAGGCCTGGTGAAACCCTATATGGTATTGCTACGCTCTATGGGCGCGATTACAAAGAAGTTGCTGAGTGGAATGACATTACCCTCTCTGATCTTCTCACGCCTGGTCAAAAGCTGCGAATTGATGGCCCTAAAAAGCGTCTGGCAAGGCCTTTAAACCCAGAAGCGGGTATTCCTGTGGAAACACCGCCACCGCCTGTGTCAACGCCCATCTCCCCCCTACCACCGGTTGTCGAACCCAGTTCACCGCCACAGAGTGCTGAAGGAATCCATATCGTCGAAGCCGGTGAAACCTTGTATGCCATTGCTAGGCGCTATGGACAAAATCCAGGTGATGTTGCGACTTGGAATAATATCGAAGCGCCTTATAGCCTAATGGTGGGACAAACTTTAGTGGTTTCGCCTTCAAAAGGATGGGATTCGTTATCAACACCCCTGCCCACAGAACCCACGGTGTTTGAACCTGAACCCAGTTCACCTGCTTCTGGCTATCGAGACTATCATACCGTCCTACCTGGTGACACCTTGTATAAAATTGCTAAACATTATGGTTTTGCTCTAGCTGAAATCGCTGGATGGAATGGCATAGAACCGCCTTATAATTTGTCTTTGGGACAACGTTTGCGCGTCAGTCCGCCAGATACGGATACCATAACGCCGTCTTCAAATCTCTCTCCCTCTGATACTTTTGATGACGATGAGGACAGTTCGGCTTATCACTTTGTTGCGATGGGAGACACGTTGTACAACATAGCCCGACGTTATGGGCACAGTGTTCAGGATATAACGCAGTGGAATAACTTAAGCTCTTCTGGCTTGTCATTGGGACAAAAATTACGGGTTACGCCACCATCAACAATGATACCAGGACTCACACCAGACAGCAGCTACCTACGTCCTGTTGGACTTTCTCCCACTCCAGATCACCATATTGTGACAAAAGGAGAAAGCTTGAGTAGTATTGCTAGAAAATATAGCCTGTCTGTCACTGAACTGGCAGAATTGAATGGCATTGGTAGCCCTTATACCGTTTACCCAGGTATGAGATTGACAATCGCTCCACGTTAATTCAGTGTTCAGTTATCAGTTATCACATCAGTTCATCGCTAAAGTGTTCAAAATTGGCGTGGAACCGAAATTTTAGGGCGAACATGTAGGTTCGCCCCTATGGACGCAATGTTAGAACGTTGATTTAACTGATTAATTTAACTGATTAATGTAACAGTGATTTTTTCAGTCACAATCTCATTCAGTGCGTTATCAGATTAAAAGTGACTGATTTTTGAATAAAATAGGAATTAACATTTCAATTTGCGTTAATCAGTTAAATCAGTTAAATCTGCGTTCTATCCTCTCTAAAATAACAACATTCATAAGTGATAATTGATTTAGCGTAGCACACCGAAGGTTCCACGCAAACGTTTTTGCGCGCAAAAACGGTATTTAGCGAAGCTAAATGTGGAACTGATAATTGAAAACGGTTATCTATAGGTATTTCACATTGATAAAACTATGCTCAATCCCAACTGTCGCCCTAATTTTACTATTCCAGGGCTGTGCAACTGAACGTTCTTGTGTCTCAGTGTCTGACTACCCTGAGTATGAGTACAACGAATCTGAGATAAACGAATCTGAGATAATCAGTTCTGATTATCATATCGTTGAATCTGGCGAAACGCTTGCCAGCATTGCAAAGGATTATGGGCGAAAATCCAAAGATATCGCCGTTTTAAATGGCCTATCTTCCCCTTATATTGTCTATCCGGGGCAATCCGTAAGGATTGATGATCTCGACAGCAGCGATTCCATAACTGAGAGGGTTTCTTCAAGTCGTCTTTATCAGACATCAAAGCAATCGCAGCAGCCTAAAAAATATAAAACAACCCCTTTTCCTACTTTAGGGGTTAGCACTGCTTGTTCTGAAAATGAGCATCAGGTGCAACGTGGTGAAAACTTGTCTTTCATTGCTAAACGCTATGGGCAAGATTATAAAAAAGTGGCTGTTTGGAATCATCTCTCATCACCTTATCAATTGAAAACGGGGCAATGTTTGCATATCACTCCAGTGATTGGACAAACAACGGTTTCCACTTCAATAAATCAAGATAGCGTTTCTCATATCGTGCTACAGGGTGAGAACTTGTCAAGTATTGCGAAAAACTACGGTTACTCGGTTTCTGAACTAGCAAGATGGAACGGTTTAAAACCACCTTATCCTTTATCACGGGGACAACGTCTGCGGGTAAGCCCCTGGCCTTTAAAGACACAGCCTATTCAAGGCCTTGAGAAAAAACAGGTGACTCAATCAACTACCAGCAATCAAGTCATTTATCACACTGTTGTTCGAGGCGATACACTGTATAGTCTTTCTAAACGCTATGGGCATCCTATCGCTGACATCGTTAAATGGAACCATTTGCAATCGCCTTATAGCTTATCAGTCGGGCAAGGTTTACAAATAGGCAGTCAGAAAGGAATAGCAAACACACCTTGTTCCCTGAATCCTTGTTCCCTGAATGATTCGACTCAAGCCGCTTTCCATCATAATACCGGTTATCATACCGTTGTCCGTGGCGATACACTGTATAGTATTTCCAGACGCTATGGGTACCCTGTTTCTAAAATCGCGGCATGGAATAACTTATCGCCTCCTTATAACCTATCAAATGGGCAAACATTACGTGTTTATCCCCCATCCGGTATTTTAAGTACGGTACGTTATAAACCACTATTGACACAAAAAACGGCTTTATCGAAGTTATCCACCCATTATCACACTGTGCAACGAGGAGACACGGTGTATAGTCTTTCAAAACGTTATGGTTATAGTGTAGAACAAATTGCCCGCTGGAATCGTTTAATTCCCCCTTACAATTTATCAGTGGGGCAACGTTTACAGGTTTCTACGAAAACAAGCACACAACAGTCTGCCAAGAATACTCGAAGTTCAGCTTCTCCAAGCTTCCCCTCTAGTCATTATCACATCGTCAAACCGGGAGAAACTTTGATAAGTGTTGCCGATAACTATGGGCTAAGCGTATACAAACTGTCTAAATGGAATGGAATTGGTAGTCCTTACACTATCTATCCTGGGCAAAAAATATCGCTTATCGCCCCGTAGAGACGCGATGCCTCGCGTCTCTAGAATCGCGTCTAAAAATAGCTTGTCGCCCCGTAGAGACGCGATGCCTCGCGTCTCTAGAATCGCGTCTAAAAATAGCTTGTCGCCCCGTAGAGACGCGATGCCTCGCGTCTCTAGAATCGCGTCTAAAAATAGCTTGTCGCCCCGTAGAGACGCGATGCCTCGCGTCTCTAGAATAGCGTCTAAAACAGAGACGCGAGGCATCGCGTCTCTACAAAACAGAGATGCCAGGTATCGCGTCTAAAACAGAGACGCGAGGCATCGCGTCTCTACAAAACAGAGATGCCAGGTATCGCGTCTAAAACAGAGATGCCAGGTATCGCGTCTAAAACAGAGACGCGAGGCATCGCGTCTCTACAAAACAGAGATGCCAGGTATCGCGTCTATACAAAACAGAGATGCCAGGTATCGCGTCTAAAACAGAGACGCGAGGCATCGCGTCTCTACAAAACAGAGATGCCAGGTATCGCGTCTAAAACAGAGACGCGAGGCATCGCGTCTCTACAAAACAGAGATGCCAGGTATCGCGTCTAAAAC
>Ga0190315_1000038_pt1 | contig 82133 bp, 65 predicted proteins | sample 48701101_MG_FD_161673 | JGI IMG/M metagenome (GOLD analysis project Ga0190315, IMG submission 161673) | Hydrothermal vent sediment bacterial communities from Southern Trench, Guaymas Basin, Mexico - 4870-11-0-1_MG | ecosystem: Environmental > Aquatic > Marine > Hydrothermal vents > Sediment ...
CGAATGGAGTGCAAAATTTATTTTGCTTCGGTGCGAATGGAGTGCAAAATTTATTTTGCTTCGGTGCGAATGGAGTGCAAAATTTATTTTGCTTCGGTGCGAATGGAGTGCAAAATTTATTTTGCTTTCAGCCAAGATTGATTGATAATGACCCTTTTTTTGGGAATACGCCCGATATAGCGTTTCCCGATCTCATGACGTACAGTTATATATCGAAAATCGAACCGCAAAATAAATTTGGAACGAAAAAAACCGCAAAATAAATTTGGAACGAAAAAAAATCGCACTCCAATCGTACCGATGCAAAATAAATTTTGAACGAAAATCGTACCGAAGTAAATTGTTCATGGTATGATTTTTCTCATTTCAGCCTGAGTGTACTCAAATACTTGAGTCAGACTCGCATCGGGATAACGTGTTAATACTTTTAGAAAAGAGTGGGTAAACAATCCACCTTGTTTCATTTCATAAGCCTTTTGAGATTCGAGTGCTGCGGCAAAAACTTGACCCTTAATATGTTCTAACCCGCCGGCACTTTCCATTCGATCTGATTGCCTGCCGGCAAGTGGCAATGAAAAAGTGCCGATTTCACCTTTGGCATAAAATTTATGCCGTGCTTGATTTGATCGCTCCTGATTTTCTGGGTGTCTACTACCCTCATAGCCAGCATCAATAAACGTCATAACACGTTCAGTTGGTAACTGATTGATTAATATAACCAAATTATCATCGGTTACCACATCTTGTCGATCTGGATGTTTTGAATCTTGAACATCCAAGGTGATGAGCACTTCATCTACCTGATCTGGCTCATCTCCATTGTCATCTCTGACATAAGCACCCGCTCCTGAAAAGAAGATGATCACACGATCATTTTGTTTTACCCTCCGTTTTAAATCTCTCAACGCTTGTTCAAATTCGACGCGATAAACGCTTTCTAATAAACATACTTGTTGTGTCGGTACTTTAAAGCGGTTTTGCATGGCTTGTGCAAACTGTCGGGCATCTTGATCACTGAAAATCAATTGACCGACATTCGCTCCCGCTGCCAAAATAAAAGTACTAGGCTGTCTACCGTTATTAGGAACAGAGTGCGTCATACTCTGCCAACATCCGCGAGTTGTGTGTGCGAGTAGAGAACTTTGAACAGCTAAATCATCAGTATTACTTTGATCAATAGGCTCTCTAGCAAGAATGGGATGACTAATTTTACAGGCTGTCAAGGTGAGATAACATAAGAGTAAGACAGAAATGCTCAATCTTTGTATTTTCATAATATTTATTCTCCAAATAGGATAACGGGGTGTGAGCAATGGGGCAACTACAATGAATTGCCCCTACTAATTAAATAAATGGGACAATTTCACACAAGGACTCGCGCCCCTTTTTAGTACACAAACGCAAAAATCAATAACACGCTGACAACAGTATGCAGCATAATCGTGTTTTTGATCGCGGGAATCAGGGCCGTTGATTGATCGTAGGCAACATACAACGTTTTAATCGCAAAGAAACCCAAGGGTAAGGCTAATAAACTGATAAGACTTAACCCAGGTAAGGTATTAGATATCACGCCTAAAATGACGGCAATGAAACTGAATCCGATCAACAGGGCATAAATCGGGCGAGCTTGAATTTGCCCTAAACGCACCACTAAAGTTTTTTTACCGGCTTCTTTATCCGCAGCATAGTCAGGAAATTCATTGAGATATAAAATCGCCGTGACTAAAACGGCCAGCGGTAATGCTGCTATTACGGCAATGAGACTCAAGCTTTGAATTTGCACGTAGTAAGCGCCTAAGACGGCTAACACGCCAAAATTGAGGCCGACTAATATTTCGCCTAAGCCGCGACTGTGAAATGAAAATGGGGGAGCGGAGTAGAAATAACCTGATAATACGCCGATTAACCCTATCCATAGTAGTGGCAATCCTCGGGCCCAAACTAAAAATAGGCCAATACTGATGGCGATTATCAGTAATAACATGCCAAAACGATAGGTTTCTGTTGGGGTTAAAATCCCTTTTTGAATCATGCGACTGCCACCGGCGAAGGGGGTAAGGGGAGTATGATTCAGATCATCAGTTTTATTAAGGTGATCGAAATAATCATTGAGTACATTGATCGCAGCATGAGTGAGGATACCTGCGAGTAGCGATAAGGCAAAATAGAGGGGTAAAAATACGCCCTGTAAATGGTTAGCGATAGCGGTGCCTAATAATATAGGCAAAATAATCACGGTAAAAAATTGAGGGCGAGTTGCTTTTATCCAAGTTGTGAGTGTTTTTTGAGGCATTTTTTAAAATGATTGAATTTTTGTCATCCTGCAATTTGGGTGACTATTTAGGTTTGATAATGGATAGAACACTGATTTGACTGATTAAACTGATAAAAGCTGATCTAAAATCAAATTAATCCAAATTAATCAGTGTCAATCAGGCCATAATCAGTGCAATCAGCGTTCTATCAGGTTTTTAGATTTGAAAATCCACTCATTTTTTGTTTAACATTTTGTTGGGCACTGGAGTTTCACGCAAAAGTTTCGCGTGCGAAACTTTTGCGTGAAACATTGAATGGGATTGATTGTGGGCCTGTGAAAATGATTAATTATTAATTGTTAATTATTATTTCCAAAAAATTTGAAAGCTTGACCTTTATTTTTGGTTTAATAATATCATCACGCGGAATTTTTTAGAACGGGTGAAGAGAATGTGCTTTTGAGCTTCTCAAAGGCAGAAGGGAGCATGTCAAAGGGCATAAAAGTACCTGTATCTAGCTGATTTATAATACTTATTTAAATCTATCACCACAGATTGCCTAGCAAAAAAGGTCTGGTGATGAAATCTATAAAGGGTAATCCTAATTCTTAATTCTTAATCTTAATTTTCACACACAACTCATTATGTCAAATTCTTATTATGAAGTTATCGAAGGTAGTGTTATTGTGTACATTGAGCTTGGGCCTTTCGCCCATCGCCAAAGCCAATATGAAGTGGATTAAAACGATAAACGGATTTTGTCCCACTGTCTGTCAAAAAAACGCTGAATATAAATATAATAAAGAAAACGCGATCTATAAATTTGCGGTGCCAGCCGGGATTAACCCAAGGGCCACAAAGGCGCGTGGAACCGAGCAAGTGTATTATGTTTGCGCTACGAATATTGGTTTTGCCGGATGGCGAGTGGGTTATAATATAGAATATCAGCAGTACCGGTGTTATACTGGCTTTTGCAAGTCCGAGCATTACGGCGAGAGTTATTATTGTCTGTGTACTGATAAAGAAATGTTACCCATTGGAAAATAACCCAACTTAAAATGGGAAGATGGACTGATAACTGATAACTGATAACTGATGTGTGTTTCGAGGGCCGGTGCGATGTCACCGTGAACCAGACGAGTGGAAAAATAGGGAACCGATCACATTTTATCTCATTCTTATATGTTACAATCTTTATTCTATTTAGACTAATGTCTCGTCATTTTCGTTTCAAACGGGATGGTATTCCAATACCTATCATTCAACGTGGCAACAATCGAAGTGCTTGTTATCTATGCGGATGAAGATTATCAATTTTACCTTGAATCTCTTGATGCGTATTGCCGTTTTGAGAAGTAGAAGTACATGCTTATGTCTTGATGACTAACCCTGTTCATTGACTGATTTTATTATAGAAGATACATTAATCAATGCCAAACTCTTATACTTTTATGTAGGGGGCCGGTAACGGGTTTTTGTTGCCCACAATGACAAGCGAAGGGCAAATTACTCTTCCCAAAGGAATTAGGAAATACTTAGGTATTCATGCTGTGGATCAAATCAACTTTGAAATAACCTCTGATAGAGCCGTTGTGTTGCGACCTTGCAAGAAAGCCTTGTCAATAATTAACAATTTCAATTTGATTTACATCCGTTTTTTTTAATCGTATAGCTGGTTTTTTTTAACTCCCAACAATGAAAATAGAAAAAAACAATAACCCAAAAGATTCAAAAGTATATCTTATTGGTAGTGGTATTGCTTCATTGGCAAGTGCAACATACCTAATTAAAGATGCTGGGGTACCCGGAAAAAATATTCACGTTATCGAACAGGACGACATAGTAGGTGGAGCCTGCGATGGTGCCGGAGAACCTGAAGACGGATTTGTGGTGCGGGGTGGTAGAATGCACGAAGAATATTACGTGTGCTACTGGGACTTGTTGTCAAACATCCCTTCCTATGACGATCCCAATGTTTCTATCAAAGATGAATCTTTCGAGTTTAACGCAAGATTTGTTTCTAACGCACAGGCCCGTTTACTAAAAGACACCAAAAAGATAGATGTATCTACTTATGGGCTGTCTTTTAGAGATGAGCTAGATTTACTGAAACTGACGTTTATTCCTGAACGTTTTTTAGGCAACAAACGGATTGAAGACTGGTTTCATAAGGATTTTTTTGAAACCAATTACTGGTATATCTGGACATCTATGTTCGCGTTCCAAAGATGGAGCAGTGTAGCTGAAATGAGACGCTACATGAGACGCTTTATCCATCTTGTGGAAGGGTTATACAGACTAGGTGGAGTGATGCGGACTAAATACAACCAATATCACTCTGTTATGTTGCCCATGCAAAATTATTTGGAAGCAAGAGGGGTAGATTTCAATCTGAATACACAAGTTATTGATATTGATTTTGACCTGTCTGCTGGTAAAAAAACCGCTACCGTTTTACATACTATCGATAAAAAAGGTAGCGAAGATAAAATTGTTATTGGTGCAAACGATTATGTGTTTATGACCAACGGCTCAATTACCGAAAGTACAGATAATGGGACGTGGGCAAAAGCGGCTGTGTTAAAAGAAAAATCAACTTCAGGTGCTTGGATGCTTTGGGAGAAAATTGCCAAGAAAGACAAAGCATTTGGCAACCCCGGCGTGTTTAGCGATAATATTGATTTACAAAAATGGTATTCATTTACAGCCACGCTAAAAGACACCACTTTCCACGATTATATGGAGAATTTTTCCGGCAATGTAGATGGTACAGGTGGTTTGGTGACTATGATTGATTCTAATTGGTTAATGTCAATTGTAATAGCCCGTCAACCACATTTCCCTAATCAACCAGATGATGTGAAAATATTCTGGGGCTATGGCTTATATCCTGACAGAGAAGGGAATTATGTCAAGAAAAAAATGTCGGAATGTAATGGTGAAGAAATGCTGGAAGAATTGTGGTTTCATTTAAAGATTCAGGATTTAATGAAACCCATTGTAGATTCTGGGAAAGTAAATTGTATCCCGGTAGCAATGCCATTTGTAGATAGTTTATTTATGCCTCGCACACTGGGTGATCGCCCTGATGTTTTACCTAAAGGGACAACTAACTTTGCATTCTTAGGACAGTTTGCTGAGTTGCCCAAGGATTGTGTATTTACAGTTGAATACTCTGTACGAGCTGCTCAAACTGCGGTTTACGGATTTTTTGAAACAGGAAAGGATGTATTACCAGTCTATGATTCAATTCATAAACTTAGTGTGTTAATCAAAGCGGGGAGAGCAATAAGGCGGTAGAAAAAACAGAATCAATGTAGTAGTGGCAATAACAAATTCAAGGAAGGGGGGTGTGATTAACATTTTTTGATATGCAACCCTAGGTTGCACCCTCATCGTTATACCTAAATCAAAATGTATTTCACATTTAGCTTCGCTGGCCTTCGGCTCACGCAAAAGTTGCGCGCAACTTTTCACGCTAAAGTTTCGCTTCGCGAAACTTTAGCGTGAAAGCGTGAACCGAATGGAAGCTACGCTAAATACAGTTTTTGCGCGCAAAAACTTTTGCGTGAAATGCTGGGTAACGGGGTTGCCCACCATCTAATGATGTGTCTAATAAGGCGGCAAAGCCCGACGAAACCCATGCCATAAAACAATAAGCATAAAAACGATATTGCGTAAAAAAATCGCTATTATAGAAATAGGTAAGGGTTTCTGTTGGATATTTAAACAACACACTTGATTTAAGCGTTGAGCCAATTTTTCCATCCATTTGAGAGTTCTAGGAAATTCCCATAAATCGTCCAACCAGTGTTGAGGAATGCCCTGCTTACCCACCCTAGCACCAATAATACCGCCTACAATCGCAGCCGTGGTATCCGTGTCGCCACCACATCGAATGATATCCAAAATAGCGGTTTCATAATCGGCTTGATTTCTCAACCAAGCATGAATCACAACAGGTACAGTATGATAGATATAACCCGTGATACCGTTTTTAAGCCCCAAAGTTTCCGCAAACTCGGCCGTTGATTGCCCAGCAATCACACTCTCAATCGTTTTTTTGATCAAACTTAATAACAATTCAGCCGATGCTGTTTTATTGAGTGTTGCTGCAAGCTGATCAAAATAGGCTTGAGGCGAAACATATTGATTAAGACTAGCAAGATGAGCGGCCAGTGCCACCGCTAAAGCACCGCATTCCGCTTTAGGATCAGTATGTGTCATACGAGTAGTTGCCTTAACCAATTGTTTTAACTGGTTTTTATCCGTTCCATAGCATACCCCAATCAAAGCTGTTTTCATCGCAGCGCCATTACCCGCTGAAAAAACACCACTGTTATCAGGTGAAAAACAGAACCATAATTTTAAAATCGCCTTCAAAGTAGCCAATCCAATCCCCGCCGGTAAACCCAATAACCAAAATCGTAATTTCCAAGCAAAGGTTTTTTTAAACAATTCAACATCGCCATGCGACACGATAAGAGATTGCGCCACCATACAAGTGTGTTCAGTATCATCAGAAACCATCCCTTTACCAAAAATAAAATGGTATTGCTCAAGTTTAGGATAGCGTTTTATTAATCGTTGTTTCGACAAGCCTTCACAACTTAAGCCCATTGCATCACCAACGGCCGTGCCAAGTAAACAGCCGTAAAGAGCGTGTTCTTGATTATGATTTGTCAAACTTTTTTTTGGTAGCCATTAGTTTGATTTTCGTTCCAAATTTATTTTGCGTTGGAGTGCAAAATTTATTTTCGCGAAGGTATGGTGCCATTGAATTAGATAAGAACCCAAATCTGATCACCCGCTTGCCATTGTCAACCATTAAGCATTTCGATATGGGGATTTTCATATTGGTTGAAAGAGTTATAATTTAGGGTATGATGCAGAGACGCGAGGCAGAGCAAATCTACGATAATCCCCATGATTATTGAGAGGAGTTATAGCAGCTTGATAGTGAAACACAATATTCCTTTTATTTATTTGCACACGGCTATGGCCAATCGGCTTGATCATCTCATTAAAAAACATTTTTATTACAATTTACTGGATATCGGCAGATTTTAGCAATCTCGACTGGAAGTGCGATGAGGGGTAATTATGCTAGTCAATTGTCGGTGATTGGATATAAAACTAAAACCCAAACCCGTCCGACGAACGTTGCATGGGTTCGTGTCGGGTGGGTAGAAGCGATCCCACCCGACGAGATATGGGGAACAAAATTAAATCAATAAAAAAGGGACATCAGTCCCTTTATTAATTAATATCTCAACTCAACTTGAGGAGACAGGCTTTGTATGAAAGAAGCGTTAGTCATTAACCGCTTTCATGCTTAAACGGATCCGCCCTTGTTTATCTACTTCAAGCACTTTAACTCGAACGGTTTCGCCTTCTTTCAATTTATCACTGACTTTTTCCACGCGCTCCTCGCAAATCTGCGAGATGTGTACTAAACCATCTTTACCCGGCAAAATCGTCACAAAGGCACCAAAATCCATTAATTTAACCACTTTACCTTCATAAACTTTACCGACTTCAATATCAGAAGTAATCTCTTCAATCCGACGACGCGCTTTTTCTCCTGCTATCAAATCAACAGAAGCTATTTTGATCACGCCTTCATCATTGATGTCCACCATGGCACCGGTTTCTTCAGTAATGGCGCGAATAGTCGCTCCCCCTTTACCAATGACTTCGCGGATTTTTTCAGGTTTAATTTGAAAAGTGATAATACGTGGCGCATGTTCTGACATCTCGCTACGGGGTTTAGCCAACGCTTTACCCATCACACTTAAAATATGTAATCTTCCATCTTTAGCCTGCGCGAGAGCCGTTTCCATGATTTCACGGGTAATGCCATCAATCTTGATATCCATTTGCAAAGCCGTAACACCTTCCAAAGTGCCCGCGACTTTAAAATCCATATCACCAAGATGATCTTCATCGCCCATGATATCGGTCAGAACAACGAACTGCTCATCTTCCTTAATCAGTCCCATCGCAATCCCTGCAACCGGCGCTTTAATCGGCACAGCGGCATCCATCAAGGCAAGACTGGCACCACAAACAGTGGCCATTGAGCTAGAACCATTCGACTCAGTAATTTCTGAGACTAAACGCACAGAGTAAGGAAAGACATCAGATGTTGGCATGACAGCCTGTACACCGCGCCGTGCTAAGCGTCCATGTCCCAGTTCTCGACGTTTCGGGGTTCCTATTCGTCCAATTTCACCCACACAGTAAGGTGGAAAATTGTAATGCAGTAGAAAACCTTCTTTGTATTCACCTTCCAGTGCATCAATGATTTGAGCATCGCGCTCCGTACCCAGTGTCGTCACCACCAATGCTTGTGTTTCACCGCGTGTAAATAAAGCAGAACCATGCGTGCGCGGTAATACGCCAGTACGAATCGTAATAGGCCGCACCGTGCGCGTATCGCGCCCATCAATACGTGGTTTGCCAGCGATGATATCAGAACGCACGATATTTTTTTCTAGCTTTTCTATCACCTGAAGCACTTGATTTTCAGACAATTCTTCCGTTTCACTAGACATTTCCACGGCGATTTCTTGACGAATCTGTTCTACACTGTCACGGCGAAGCAGTTTATCCTGGATTTTATAAGCTTCCTCTAAACGTTGTTCAGCCTGTTCTGCGACTTTAGCAGTCAGTGCCTCATCTATCGCTTTAGGTTGCCAATCCCAAGAAGGTTTAGCAACCGCATCGGCCAATTCGGCAACAGCATCAATAACAACTTGCATTTGTTGATGTCCAAACAACACAGCTTCCAGCATAGTGCTTTCGCTCAGTTCTTCAGCTTCCGATTCAACCATCAGCACGGCCGTTTTGGTACCGGCAACAACCAAATCTAAGGCAGAATTTTCCAATTGAGTTAAGGAAGGGTTGAGTATATACTCCCCGTCGATATAACCCACTCGTGCCGCGCCCAAGGGCCCATTAAAGGGTAGATCCGAAACCGCAAGCGTGGCAGAAGCCCCTATCAAGGCGGGAATATCTGGATCAATCTCTGGATCCAAAGACATAACAGTCGCGACGACTTGTACTTCATGGTTAAAACCAAAAGGAAAGAGTGGACGCAATGGACGATCAATAAGCCGTGATGTTAGCGTTTCTTTTTCCGTTGGGCGGCCTTCGCGTTTAAAATAGCTTCTTGGAATTCTGCCAGCAGCATAAGTACGTTCCTGATAATCTACTGTCAACGGGAAAAAATCTTTGTCCGGATTACCTTGCTTACTCCCTACAACGGTAACTAAAACCACCGTATCTCCCATGCTAACTATCACAGCACCGTCTGCTTGACGAGCAATTTCACCTGTTTCAAGGGTGATAGTATGCTGACCATATTGAAATGTCTTTTTATGAGGGGTCATGTTCAATTATCAAATTATCAGTTATACAGTGTTCTGTTTAGTGGCGAAGCCCTAATTTGGCAATCAAATTGTGATACCTACCCACATCTTCTCTTTTCAAGTAAGCAAGCAATTTTCGCCGTTGGTTAACCATTGTGATCAAGCCGCGACGCGAATGAATGTCTTTTTTGTGAACCTTGAAATGTCCAGTAAGGCTAGCGATATTGGCCGTCAACAAGGCGACTTGGATTTCAGACGAACCTGTATCATTTTCGGAACGTTGGTGTTCTTTAATGATTTGGGCTTTATTTTCAGTCATTAACATGTGATACTCCTGACATCACGAAAAAGTTGATTAATTTGACCGTTATAACTAGTCTGTAGTGAATAATTAAGTTGTTGTTTAGTAATGGATAATAGAAATTGTTCATCCTGTGATGATGCCATTCGTTGAAAAAATCGGTTGCTGTCGATTTTCAGAAAATAATTGTCTTTGGCAGCAAGCCAATAATTAGTCAAACACCAACTCCGAATTTTAAGAACTTTAAGTGCAAAGCTAAAGCCTTGCACTAACCAAATTCTGCGAGTTCAAGCCACTACGATAAACCGGAAACGTCGTTCCTACGCAAAGCGACGATAAGTTTCCATACCCAATTCAACAGGGGCAAGCCTACGGATTTTCTCTACTTTTATTTATAATTAATATTAGTAGGGGCAATCCCTTGTGGTTGCCCATTTTTAGGGTTGCCTGGTGGTGCTTTGGACATTTTCGCTATCCTGCACTAAGGTTTGCGTAGCATGGTGGTGGCAAGCACCATGCTAATATTTTCAATCACATACCAACTTGTGGGTAAAGCACTTGTGGGTAAAGATTAGTTTTAAAAAGAGGGCATGAGGATATTTAAAAACTAGAGATTAACTAGCCTTCTAGGGGCTATACGACCATCATCTAACACTTCACCAATTCCTATAAACTGGGCATTGTCAGTCAATAATTTAACCCATCCATTCGTAGGTGCGAATGGTATCTGCACAGCATGTCCTTGTCGCACATAATAAGCCAGTTCTGTCGTCAATATGACTTCAGGCCAGTGTGAGAGTACCGTATGCATTGGTATCAGTAAATTATCTAAGGCTTCCAACCCAAGCGAAGCATAGTGTTCTAGCATTTCAAAATCAAGCATGTCATGATACTTCCCCACACCCACACGATGTAATGCACTCACATAAGCCCCACACCCCAACACCTCGCCAATGTCTTCAGCTAAAGTACGAATATAAGTCCCCTTAGAACAATGTACTTCTATTTTGAGACGATTGTCCTCAAAGCTTTCCACTGTGAGAGCATGAATGACAACAGTGCGAGCTTGACGCTCTACGACTTTACCCTGACGTGCTAATTTATAAAGCGCCTGTCCTTTGTATTTAATAGCTGAATGCATGGGAGGAATTTGTTGAATAGGGCCAATAAAAGATTGAATAACCGCATCAATCTTATTTTGGTCAATACCAACCACAGGGCGAGTTTGCTTAACCGTACCTTCCTTATCCCCCGTGGTGGTTGTCATGCCAAGGGTACATTCTGCTTGATAATACTTATCGGCATCAAGTAAAAAACCGGATAGTTTAGTTGCCTCGCCTAAACATACAGGTAACAAACCAGTAGCTATCCTGTCTAAACTGCCCGTATGCCCTGCCTTGCGAGCCTGAAACAAACGTTTAACACGCTGCAAAGCCGCATTAGAACTGATACCAATGGGCTTGTTAAATAATAAAATACCATGCACATTTCGGCCGGATCGTCGTCTAGCCATATCAGTTATCAGTTATCAGTTATCAGTTATCAATTATCAATTATCAATTATCAGTTATCAAAACAGTGATAACTATTTAATTAGGCCACTGAGGGACTTGCAAAACTTCGAACTGCAACCACAAATCAACGACTTACAGGGTATCAACTTCTCTTATTGTTTTATCGTTTCTGCTTAATCGTTTTGCAAGAGGCTCCACTTCCAAATAATATTCTAATATTCAAGTTTTTTAAACAAAAACTTGAACATCGAACAGAAGGTTCGCAAAGCTAAACCCGTTTGGCGGTTTCAAATTATCCCGAAAATGGGTTTCGCTGCAAAGGGTCAAAAAACGTTTGCAGCGAAAGGATGAAGAATAATGGGTAGTGATGCAATGTGGGTGATATTGATAAAACACTGATTAGGCTGCTGATGGCCTGATTGACACTGATTTTAAATCAGTCGGCCATCAACGTTCTATCCCACTTTTAAACCCAAATCACCTACATTGCACCACGAACTAATCATGAACAATAAAAAAGTAATCGTTTTACACAGTTATTGCGAAAGCAGCGATTTTTCACCGCCTCAAAGACTGAAAAACGATTTTGCTGCCTGCTTTTGATAGCAAACCTATTCACGGCTCAATCATCTGTCACAACCGTGCAGGTTAAACCGGTTTTGCACACACAAACCGGTATTAAGTATAAATTATAAATGATTGATAAATAAAATAATTTTATGTCTTCATTTTGAAGGCCCATTTACTGTATTTATGATCATTTTTTATTTTTCCTTAGCCTGCACTGAGTCGATTAACGCCGTCAAACGGCTAGCGTATTCAATTGAAGTATCATGTATAAACTGTAAGCGTGGTGTTGTGCGTGTGGTTAAGCGTTGGGATAAATGATGCCGTAATAGCTTAGCCGCATTATTGAGATACGCCACTGATTGTTCAACATCCAAACGCCCACCAAAGAGTGTCACGTAAACACGCGCATATTTCAAATCAGACGAAACCTTGACTTCTGAAACGGTGAGCATTCCCAAATCCGGGGTGCTGATTTCTTTGCGGATAATATCAGCTAATTCACGCTGTATTTGCACAGCAATACGTTGAGTACGACTAAATTCTTTCATAATTAAAAAACTCAAGAAAAAAGGTTAGAGGATTATGATCAATAAACCTTTTAGCTTTCATCTTTTTTCCTTAAAGTGTTCGTGCCACCAGCGTCTTTTCATAAACTTCAATTTGATCGCCCGTTTTAACATCATTGTAGTTTTTCACCCCAATACCGCATTCCGTACCCGCTTTAACTTCCAAAACATCTTCTTTGAAGCGGCGTAGCGATTCTAATTCTCCTTCAAAAATAACAACATTGTCGCGCAATACACGGATAGAATTGTTGCGTTTAACAATACCATCAACCACTAAACAACCCGCAATCGCACCCAATTTTGGAGAACGGAAAACTTCACGTACTTCTGCCAAACCAATGATTGATTCAACAATCTCCGGTGCCAACATACCACTGAGGGCTTGTTTAACCTCGTCTATTGCCTCGTAAATAACACTATAATAGTGTAAATCAACATTTTCTTCATTAATCAGGCGTTTAGCACTCACATCCGCTCGCACATTAAAGCCTATCAAAATCGCACGAGAAGCAACAGCCAAATTAACATCAGATTCATTAATACCCCCTACCCCGCTGGCAACAATCTTAACCTTGACTTCTTCATTAGAAAGCTTAACCAAAGCATCATGTAACGCTTCGAGAGAACCATTCACATCAGCCTTCAGCACAATATTGAGCGTATTAACCTCACCAGCTTGCATCTGCGAAAACATATTTTCCAATTTAGCCGCTTGGCTTTTGGCTAATTTGACTTCACGATATTTGCCTTGACGGAATAAGGCAATTTCCCGTGCCTTACGTTCATCAGGTATCACAATGGCATCATCGCCCGCGCTAGGCACAGCTGACAAACCTAATACTTCAACTGGAATAGAGGGGCCCGCCTTTTCGATTAGCTTACCATTTTCATCCAATATTGCCCGCACACGACCAAATTCTTTACCGGCCAAAAGGACATCACCCTTATGCAAGGTGCCACTTTGGATAAGTAAGCTGGCTACAACACCGCGTCCTTTATCTAAGCGTGATTCAATGATGACACCCGTTGCTCTGCCCGATGCCACCGTCGTCAATTCTAACACTTCGGCTTGTAATAACAGCGTTTCTAATAATTCATCAATACCTTCCCCACTTTTCGCTGATACCGAAACAAACATCGTATCGCCGCCCCATTCTTCAGAAACGACTTCTTGGACAACTAATTCCTGTTTAACCCGCTGTGGATCAGCGTCAGGTTTATCAATTTTATTGATTGCAACAACAAGGGGAACTTCTGCTGCCTTGGCATGTTGAATCGCTTCAATGGTTTGTGGCATCACACCATCATCAGCTGCCACAACAAGCACCACGATATCCGTCACTTTTGCGCCTCGCGCCCGCATCGCCGTAAATGCCGCATGTCCAGGTGTATCTAAAAAGCATACTGTACCACGAGAAATCTCGACATGGTAGGCACCGATATGCTGAGTAATTCCCCCAGCTTCGCCAGCCGCAACCCGAGTTCGACGAATATAATCAAGCAAAGAGGTTTTACCATGATCAACATGACCCATAATTGTAACGACAGGTGCTCTAGAAACTTTTTCACCTACCAGTTGTAGCCCTGCAGCGAGGCTCAATTCTTCCTCAATCGCATTTTCTTTCAAGAGTTTAGAAATATGCCCCATTTCATCCACAACAATAGCGGCAGTTTCCTGATCAATCACCTGATTGATAGTCACCATAGTGTCCATTTTCATCATGGTCTTAATGACTTCTGCGGCTTTGACAGACATTTTTTGGGCCAGTTCAGCAATCGTGATCGTTTCTGGCAAAGTCACTTCACGCACTAGAGGTGTGGTTGGTTTTTTAAAGCCATGCAGCTGTGCTTTCGGTGCAGTCCGCTGTTTATTTTTTCGCCTGCCTTTTTTATCTGTGCCCTCAGTTTCTAGCCGATCAAGCTTGCTAGACTTCAAATCGTAAGATTGACTCGGAGAATAAGATGATTTTCTGTCTTTGCCTGATGATTTTGCCGTATTTTCCTTTTTTACGGGGCGTTGTTTAGTCGCTGTTTTTTTACGTGTTTTATCTGTCGTACTCGCGGAATTTCCCTGATTCTGAAACCCTGTCTTCCTCGCACCTTCATTAACCGGTGTGGCTGAAGTAGGCGATTGACGTTTCTTATCCGCTTGAGGAGGCGATTGACGCTTAACATCCGGGCTAGCAGCAGACTTGCGTTTGTTGTAAGTCTCTGTTTTTCGAGGGCTATCCGATTTAGCCCCATTCGCTCCTGTAGGTTGGCGCCGACTCGTTTCTGGTTTTTTTACCGCCGACGATGTCGTTTCATGAGGCTTTTTATCCTTGATTTGTACCGTAGTTGCAGTGTCCGACTTGACCGCGCTTGTTTCCTTGGATGGCCGCCTTTTGATTTTGATTGTTGTCAGGTCTGATTTCTTAACCCCAGTCGTTCGATTTGCTTGGCGCTTGTTGGAATCAACAGGAGGCATCGTGCCTGTAGTTGATCGAGTCTCCTGCTGCTTATTTTCAATAACAGGTGTACGACTCTTATCTGACACAGCCGGTTGAATGGAATAATTTTTTTGTCGAACAACCGATTGATCCCGTGAAGCGTGTTTTTCATTTTCTTGAGGGCTGACAGTAACGAAGCTCGTTTTTTCATCCGCCTCCCCCACGGCAATATCTCTTTGATCTGCCTCAAGGTGTTCTATATCCTTGTTTACGCCACCCTGGTTTTCAGCCGCACCACGCTTAATGTAGGTGCGTTTTTTTATAACTTCAACCGGCACAGTCTTAGCGCGTCCCTGAGCATTGGGCACCCTAATTTCACTTTTCGTTTTACGTTTGAGCGTAATTTTTTTGGGTGCTGGTGTTGTCGTTTTGTCAGTATCTTTGCCATGAATATGGCGCAGATGTGTCAACAACTGTAATTTTTCCTTATCATTAATATTGTCATCAGCACTTTTAGCTGATAGCCCTGCATCACCTAATTGCGACAATAAACGTTCAATAGGAATCCCCACGACATCAGCAAATTGTATTACGGTCACTTCAGCCATATTCAGTTATCAGTTATCCTCAGTTATCAAGTTATCAGTTATCAGTTATCAGTTATCAGTATCAGTTCCACATTTCACGCGCGTGAAATACAGTTTTTGTTTGCCTCAACTTTAGCGTGGAAATCAGTTATCAATTCTAGGTATAGGCTAAAATTTTTGGTGTGCCGTAAATTTTAGCCTTGAAATCAGTTCTACGCAAAATTTGAGGCTTCGCTACAAACTTTTTGCGTCAAAATCAGTTGTCAGTGGTGAATTGTTTTCCTGATAGCTGTTCACGAATAACCATTTAATATATAACTGATAACTGTTTACTGTATACTGATAACTGTTTACGGTTGCTTATCAACAAACCAAGACGCTCGTGCCGTCATAATTAGTTTACCTGCCTGCACTTCGTCTATACCTTCAAGAGTCATCAAATCATCTACCGATTGCTCGGCGAGATCATCGCGACTCAAAATGCCTCGACTCACTAAGACTTGCGCCCATTGCTCAGTCATCCCATCCAAGGTACGCAAATCTTCAGCCGGTGCCGCTTCGTCTAATTCTTCTTCACTAGCAATCGCTAGTGTCAGCAGTGCATCCTTGGCACGAGAACGTAATTCTTTAACCAGCTCTTCACCAAATTCCTCAATTTGAAGCATTTCATTGAGTGGCACATAAGCGATTTCTTCGAGACTTGAAAAACCTTCTTGTACTAAAATGCTGGCCAATTCTTCATCAACCTCTAATTCATCCATAAACGTTTTCAGTACGGCAATTGCTTCTTTCTCATGCTTTTCAGCGGCTTGCGTTTCTGTCATCACATTCAAAATCCAACCGGTCAAGTGACTTGCAAGGCGCACATTTTGTCCATTGCGTCCTATAGCTTGAGACAGTTGATCTTCGCGTACCGCAACATCCATGCTATGCGTCTCTTCATCAACAATAATAGACACCACTTCCGCCGGTGCCATAGCATTCATCACAAACTGGGCGGCGTTCTCATCCCACAAAATAATATCGACCCGTTCACCGGCCAATTCATTTGAGATAGCTTGTACCCGTGAGCCACGCATCCCCACACAAGCACCGACCGGATCAATACGGGGATCTTTCGGTTTGACCGCAATTTTAGCACGTAACCCCGGATCACGGGCTGAACAGACGATTTCTAAAAAACCTTCTCCTATTTCAGGCACTTCCATCATAAATAACTGAATCAGTAATTCAGGTGCGGTACGTGAGAGGAATAATTGTGGCCCTCGTGGCTCGGAACGTACACTATGTAAATAGCCACGCAAACGATCACCTGGCCGAACCGCCTCGCGAGAAATCATTTCATCACGCGCAATCAACGCCTCCGCATTCCCCCCCAAATCAAGGATAACATTACCGCGTTCGACACGCTTGACGATCCCACTGACTAACTCACCTTGTCTATCCTTGTAAGCTTCGACAATTTGGGCACGTTCAGCCTCACGGATCTTTTGCACTATGACTTGTTTAGCCGTTTGTGCGCCAATGCGGTCAAAGTTCACCGATTCTATCGGTTCTTCAGTAAATTCTCCGATGGTAATGTCGGAATTTTTAGTTTGCGCTTCTTTAAGGCTAACTTGGAGTTCAGGTGATTCCACACAATCGTCTTCGACCACAGAAAAGCGACGAAAAGCCTTATAATTACCGGTGTGTCGATCAATGTGTACACGCACATCAATCTCGTTCGTGTAATGTTTTTTGGTGGCACTCGCAATAGCACATTCCAAGGCATTAAAAATCACATCCTTGCTCACGCCTTTTTCGTTAGAGACCACATCAACGACCAAGAGAATTCCTTTATGAATTTCTTTATTCATGAAAACCACCTTTATCGAATCAATTATTGTATTTCATCAAACGAGTGGTCAAAAGGAAGGCACAAGATGTGCCTTGTCTATCTGATCGTAAGGCAGATCATATTCCGTTCCATCTGCCTCGACTATCACATTACGATCTTGTACTCGTTGCAACATACCGGTGAAATGACGTCGCCCCGAAATCGGTCGAGCTAGGCACACCTTTACTTGATGGCCTACAAACTGTATAAAGTGTTCTAAGGTAAACAAGGGCCGATCCAAACCAGGAGAAGACACTTCTAAGGTATACTCTTTGGCTATTGGATCATGCACATCTAATACCCCGCTTACCTGATAACTGACTCGTTCACAATCTTCAATCTTAATCCCATCAGGACTATCAATATAGACACGCAAGAGCGTCTGATGTCCCCCTTGTGCGAGACGTACCACGCCCACTAGCTCGTAGCCCAATGCCGTGACAACTGGCGCGAGTAAATTTTGTAACTCGTTGTCTAACACAGTCATTTTATTTAAAAATGGGTTATATAGCGTTTCAGAAAAATGAATTTTTTACCCCCGTTTTTGCGCGCAAAAACGGGGGCAAAGAATGTTTTATAGCCAACAACTTAAGCCGTTGTCTAAAAGCTCTAGTCCCCCTTGCCGGGGACTACATAATGATCTGAATACCTATATAAATAGATAGTTTATCGGACTATATAAATAGATAGTTTGTCAGATAAATCGGTTGGCATTAGAGATCACTAAATATCAAGAATATCAATGTTTTGAGAACTGATGTGATCAGTGATCATTAATATTATCTCAGTCAATAAAAGTTTTTAACAGAATCTCATATCAATAGAAATTGTTAAAAGATTTATGTGTCCCTACTTAGTTTAGGTATTCAGTATTATACTGTTCACCATTTCACGCAAAAGTTGCGCGCAACTTTTGCGTGAGCCGGAGGCCAGCGAAGCTAAATACAATTTGCGCTTTTGCATAGTGTAAAAAATTGTCGTTAATCCCCATTTTTTAAGGAGAAAATGGCGATTATAAAAAAGCGCAATTTATGGCGGTGCTAAGTATAATTGTGAATTGTGTTCGCTATAACCGTATTTGCAATAGGCTATAGCGAATTGTGTTCTCTTCATCTGTTTTTGCCTACCATTTAAAAGCTCATCACAACAAGTTTTGCCTTGAATACTTTTGCAGCGAATTGTGAACTCTAACACTTTCTACTTTTTTATAACAATAAAAAAATGGGCACAAGGCCCACTTAGTGTTAATTATTAATTGTTAATTGTTAATTGTGAACGACAAATATAAGCAATTAACATATCCACGCTTTTTTATTTATGGATGATTTAATAAAATCATTGACAATTGAAAAAGCTTTTCATTCTATCATCATTTTTTGATTTTGGGCTATTTCCATAAATAACATATATTCTAATTGTAAATTGTATTCGCGTTTCAAGTTTTAAAAAAAACTTTTGCATCGAATTGTGAATTGTGAACTAAAAACCTAAGTCATAAACATCCCCGCTTTTTTCAATTATTATTAAATAACTTAATTTGGATGATTAGTAAAAGCTTTGACAATTGAAAAAGTTTTCCATTTTATCATCATTTTTTGATTTTGAGCTATTCCCTTATATACATAAGTTTTTATTAGAGGAGTCATGCTATAATTATTTGTGGAAAAAATCACTTAATAACTAATAAACAATGTTTTGTATTATGGATTATTGTTCAGTCTATTCATCAATTTGATTTGATTCAAATTCTAAAGTCTTAATAAGTTATGAGTCTCCTAACATCAGTCGCAACCGTATTTTCACACGCCATCACTCTTTTTCAATAGACAATAAATTTTTGATTATTAATGTGTTTTAGATAAATGCAATGAAACAAAAATCATAATTGAGTCATTTTATACGGTACAATAATCTAAAAATGACAACTCATTGACTGAGTTGTTAAGGCTTAAAAATCATTTCGTTTTTTAAAATCAATTTTCTAAACTTTGAAGAGTTCTTAGTCAACTTGATGTTCAAGTCTTTTTTACACCAATTTAATACAATCCTTGTAGTTGGTTTTAATACGGGAATAATTCAGGGCAAAGTCTCAGTTTAATCCTTTCATATACAATCCTTGTCGTTGGACTTTCTTTTATTTTATGAATCCTTCACTTCACTCTCTAAAACCCTATCCCTTTGAAAAATTAGCTAAACTCAAACAAGACGGCATACCAAACCCACAAAAAAGTGCGATTAATCTTTCCATCGGTGAACCGCAACATCCCACACCGGATTTGATTATAAACGCCATGAGTAGTGCCCTTGCCCACGGGCTTGGAAAATATCCTTTAACCCGAGGCACTGAAGCATTGGTTTACAGTATAGCACAGTGGTTGACACAACGCTTTAAACTTCCCACGGATAGTCTTGATCCTAAAAAACATATTTTACCCGTCAATGGCACCCGTGAAGCGCTATTTGCCTTTGCCCAATGCGTGATAGATCGCACAGCCTCAAACCCCTTAGTTTTAATGCCCAATCCCTTTTATCAAATTTACGAAGGCGCAGCTTTACTCGCAGACGCAAAACCTTGGTTTATCAATTGTTTAGAAGAAACGGATTTTCAACCCGATTTTTCAGCAATCCCAAAAGACATTTGGGCACATTGCCAATTACTCTATATTTGCTCACCGCATAATCCCACTGGCACAGTACTTAATCATGCCACATTGCAACATTTGATTGAACTCGCAGATAAACATGATTTTATCATAGCCTCAGACGAGTGTTACTCTGAAATTTATGCTGATGAAACACAACCCCCCGTAGGCTTATTGCAAGTCTGCGCGGCCATTGGCCGATTGGACTTTAAGCGATGTGTCGTATTTCATAGCCTCTCTAAACGTTCAAATGCCCCAGGATTACGCTCTGGATTTGTAGCCGGGGATGCTAACATTATGCGCCAATTTTTACATTACCGCACTTATCATGGCTGTGCCATGTCAGAAGTCGTGCAGGCAGCAAGTATTGCCGCTTGGAAAGACGAAACCCATGTCATTGCCAATCGCGCCTTATATCGACAAAAATATGACGCAGTGATGAAAATGCTTACACCAATCATGCCCATCGCCCGCCCATCAGCCGGATTTTATCTCTGGCCCCAAACCCCCATAGCCGATGATCAATTTGCCCGTGAATTATTTATAGCGCAAAATATCACCGTTTTACCCGGTCGTTTTTTATCACGCACCATCAAAGGCATCAATCCAGGGCAAAATCGTATTCGCATGGCTTTAGTCGCTCCATTAGAAGACTGTATAGAAGCAGCGCAACGCATTCGTACTTTTTTAGGGGATAGCAAAAAGAGGAATTAATATAAAAATATAGATTTTCAGACCCTTATTTTCAAAAGGGCGAACTTTCAAAAGGGTGAACACTTTCAAAAAAAGGGCGAACACTTTCAAAATAACCGGGTGGGCAAGCACGTTGCCAACCTACCACTGATAACTGATAACTGATAACTGATAACTGATAACCGATATGAATAAATTGCAAAGCATTATTGAACAGGCTTATGACAATCGGGCCGAACTGAATCCACACAATGTCGGCCACGACATTAAAGACGCAGTGATTCAAACCCTTGATTTACTCGATCAAGGCACATTACGTGTTGCCGAAAAAGAACAAGATAAATGGGTTGTCAATCAATGGATCAAAAAAGCAGTCTTATTATCGTTTCGCCTTGAAGAAAACACCTTCATCAAAGGCGGTTTTACTAACTACTATGATAAAGTCGCCTCCAAATTTGCCGATGTCAGTTCGCGTGATTTTCAACAAGCCGGAGTGCGCGTCGTGCCACCGGCCACAGTGCGTAAAGGGGCCTACATTGCCCCCGGTGTCGTCTTAATGCCATCTTATGTCAATATCGGCGCGTATGTCGATAGTGGCACAATGGTAGATACCTGGGCAACTGTCGGCTCCTGTGCCCAAATCGGCAAAAACGTACATTTATCGGGCGGAGTCGGTATAGGAGGCGTTTTAGAACCCGTACAAGCCGGGCCCACGATTATTGAAGACAACTGCTTCATTGGCGCCCGTTCAGAAATTGTCGAAGGGGTTATTGTTGGCAAAGGCGCAGTGATTTCTATGGGCGTATATATTGGACAAAGCACCAAAATCTATAACCGCCAGACAGAAGAAATCACTTATGGTTATATACCACCCGGAGCCGTTGTGGTATCAGGCAATCTACCCTCACGGGATGGAAAATATTCTCTTTATTGCGCCGTAATCGTCAAACAAGTAGACGAAAAAACGCGGAGTAAAGTCGGATTAAATGAATTGTTACGGGATGTTTAACTCATTTTTAAGAGATTTCCTCTAGGGGGCTTTGTATTTGTTATCGCTTTGTATTTTTTGCCAGCCCCTTAAGATTAAAATAATATTTGTAGAGGGCAGGCAAGTGTTTTTGTAGCCAGCCCCTTAAGATTAAAATAATATTTGTAGGGGGCAGGTAACGTGGTTGCCCACAAAATCAATTTCACGCCAATGTTTTTGCGTGCAAAAACATTATTTCACCTTTGCTGTGCTACGCTAAATGTGAAATATAAAAAGTCAACAGCAGGATGCTTTATAAAAATCTTTGACAATACAGTGCAAAATGAACATTTATTATGATTATCAGTTTCAAACATAAAGGATTAGAGCTTTTCTTTATGAAAAATGATAGCCGTTTACTTAATGCTAAACACGTCAAGAAATTATCCTCACTGATGGAAACACAACGCTGTCAAACAAAAGCACCCACGCATCCAGCTGCATTACTACGCGAAATTGTTTTACCAGAGTTAGGCATGACGCAAACAGAATTGGCAAAATACTTGGGGATTTCTCGTTATGCTATTTCTGAAATTATTCATGAACGTAAACCCATTGATCCTGATATGGCATTGAGATTAGGACAATTTTTTGGAAATGGTGCAAGGTTATGGCTTAATATGCAACAAACTTATGATTTATGGCACACGGAAAAGAATAAGCGTTCAGAATATCAAAAGATTCCGCAATGTGCTGTCGCTTTCCAATCATCCTGATTGTAGGATTCAATATTGATGCCTAATTCAAAGACAAAGTCGTCAAGCTTGATGCTGATTCTCATGAAATCAAATCTCATTTCTACCTTTTTCGTGCTATGTCAAGCATCATTTTTTCCAGAACGTATAAATTCCTTTGGTATACTGTTCACCGTTATAAGGTCGCGATTACGCTGTTAGTCACCACCACCTGACTTGAGCTTTTAGACAACTGCTGCAACAGATTTTTGCGCGCAAAAATTTTGGCGTGAAAAGCTGTTGGCTGTGTCTGTTCAAAAAAAGCGCAAATTATGACGATGCTAAGTATAGAAAACACAGCGACACTAAATCAACCCATTTTCAATTCGTTTATCCCCGTAATTAGCTGTACTCAATCCCTTGTACTTAATACACTTCAAACTCGGCACAATGCCAATCTATCCCGTTATTGTATTCCATCTTATTGCCCGCCAAGACTAACACGCCACAGGCTTGATAACCCCCAGTTTGGATGCCGGCCGGTAAGGGAAAATCCATGATCGAATAAGTCTTTTGGCCGGCGATTTCAACGGCCGGTTGATAGATTTGTATGGCATTGATCCAGCTAAAAGCGAGCGGGTAGGCAATCGTCATAAAATCCTTATCGGGAAAGATTATCGCAACATAGAAATCAACCTTCTCTTGCCCATTGACTTGCATATCTCTAAGCGTAAAGGGTTGCCAGTGGTATAGCGACTTTGGTTGAGCTGCATTTTGACGGTTGCTGAGAGACAGTCGGGGGCTTCTACTTCGCCTTGCACAATTTCTGACCAGGCACCTTCAGTGTCTTGTGCTTGATAGAGAATCTGCCATAAACCCGCTTTGGCACAAAACCCGTCATATTTCACACCATAATTCTCTTCAACGGGGTTGTATTGCATGGGGACTTCTATGCGATTAAAATCCGTGTCTTCGCCTTGATACGCCTTGAGTTCATATTGGGGCGGAATCAAGAAGGCGCGTACCTGATAAAAGTCTTCATTATCCGTCAGGTTAACCCAAAGAGTCGTGGTGCCTTCATTTTCTAGCAAAGTGATACGCGGGTGAACCTGTTTAATCTTTGGTGGTGGGCTTGATCGATACGTCTTAACCCGATACGCACAGATTTGTACTTAGCGTAGCCTCTCTTCGGTTCATTCAATCGGGAAACACTATAGTAAGATAAGGCATCATACACTAGAGATAAATTCAAATGCTTAAACTCTTTCACCAATTCTTCGGGAGTCAATCCTTGCTTTAACACATAATTCACCACAGAATGTACTAGAAATTTAGTACCCGCAATAACAGGGCGGCCACCACAATAGTCTTTGTGGCAAGTAATGTAAGGATGCTCAATTTGGGGTAGCGTTAATTCTGGTTCCTTATCAAAAGTCGCGCTGATGTGTTTCGCCAAAATGGCGCGTTCAGCTAGTTTCAGATGTGAAATTTCAGTCTTTAACGATTCTAAATTTAATGACATATTGAGTCCCTTTTTTCAGTTATCAGTTTCACTTAAGAAGTTGAGGCAAACAAAAACGGGATTTAGCGTAGCACACCTTCGGCCAGCGAAGCTAAATGTGAAATGTGAAAATCAGTTATCAGTTATCAGTTATCAGTTATCAAGGCATTGATATCCAGTATGTTCAAAGCCAACATATTTATTTGACAAACTATAGCGTTTCCCGATTGAATGAACTACAAATTTGATTGTCGTTGCAAATTTATTTTGCAGCTTTGCTCTTTTCGTTCTAAATTTATTTTGCAGCTTTGCTCTTTTCGTTCTAAATTTATTTTGCAGTGGCGAAATTGAGATTGATTGGTAATGTTTTTGGGAAATCGCCCTTTGCATACCTATTTAAATATAAATGTACGTCATGAGATCGGGAAAGGCTATATATATTCTATTATTACAAAAAAATGTGTCTCTATTTTTATTAACCTACTTATATGTCTTGTAATTATAAAACAATATAGAAAAAACTTGAATATTGACTTTAACAATTAATCATTAAATAATTATATCCGTTGACATTCGTATTGTGCCTAGCACGGTGTATGTTCAGGCGAATAAAACGGAACAGCGGCAAGGTAACGTGTTGATTATAAATGATGTATTACTTTATTGAAATAATGGTTAAGTATATCAAGCGGGTTTGAACAAATCTAAAAACGTGATAGAACGTTGATTGTACTGATTATCATGATTGACGCTGATTAATTCTGTCAGATTCATTCTCACGCAAAGCCGCATCGAGACACTAAGTCAATCAATTTTGAAAACGTTATCTATCTATAATTACGACAGCGAACATGTAAGTTTGCCCTGCCTATTATTTTTTTGAAAATAATGACAAAACGAATTGGAAATGACTTGAGTTCGACTGGCCTTGTACTCTACCTTGATATCGAACAGGAGATAATCTATGAAAAAAACGTTTAATATCGCAGGCCCTTGTCACCCGGCTGAACACTACATGTTACCTGCCCAAGATCGATGTCAAGGTTTGCTTGAATTGATTGAGCAAAAACAATATTTCGTTATCCATGCCGCACGGCAATCTGGCTAAACGACGTTATTGCTCGAATTAGCCCAACAATTGAATGAAGGCTCCGAGTATTATGCATTGTATTGTTCACTGGAAACGGCTCAGGGCATTGGTGACGCTAAAGAAGGTATTCCAACCATTGTTGATAATTTGGCACTCAATATCGAACTGCATGATCAATTAAGTGCTTATTCCTTTGCACAACAGGCTGATTCTTCCAAATTTACCACGATTTTGCTTCGGGTACTTTCGCAATTTTGTCGGCAGTTAGATAAACCCTTAGTCATTTTTTTTGATGAAGCCGATTGCTTATCAAATGGCACCCTAATTGCGTTTTTGCGGCAACTACGAAATGGATATGTCAAGCGTAACCAGATTCCTTTCGTTCATTCCATCGCCTTGGTGGGTATGCGTAATATCCGTGATTATAAGAGCGATATCCGCGAGGAACGAAAAACATTGGGGAGTTATAGCCCATTTAATATTGTTGCAGAATCCCTTACTTTGCGTAATTTTACGCTTCAAGAAATGACGAGTCTCTATGCCCAACATACTGAACAAACTGGGCAAGCTTTTTCACCGAAAGTCATTGAGAAAATCTACGATGACACACAAGGGCAACCTTGGTTAATAAATGCCATCGCCAGAGAGATTTTGGTCAAAATGCTTGCCAATGACTTTTCAAAAGCCATTAACTTAAAGCATGTTGAACAAGCGGTGCAAACTATCATTCTGCGACGCGATACGCACATTGATAGTTTGATGGCACGCTTAGAAGAGAAACGGGTTCAAAAAATCGTTGAACCCTTACTCCTGGGTGACAGTCAACGCTATGATTTGCTTGACGATGACTATCAATACGTGCTTGATTTGGGATTATTACGGGAGACGGATAAACATATTGTGCCTTCTAATCCAATTTACGGAGAGGTGATTGTTCATACCCTGAGTTTTCGTTCCCAAAAGGAGCTTGATGAAGTGTCTATCGCGCCGCCGCGTTATCTTGCGAATGGCAAACTCGATATGAAAGTCTTGCTGACTGATTTTCAGCAATTCTGGTGCGAAAATAGTGAGATATGGGTTAATCGATATCAATACAAAGAAGCGGCACCCCATTTGATTATGCAAGCGTTTTTGCAACGGATAGTCAATAGTGGTGGGCGCATTTCACGCGAGATGGCATCGGGAAGGAGACGATTGGATTTGTGTGTGCATTATGAACAAAGCCATTATCCGATTGAATTGAAATTACGCTATGGAGACAAAACCTATAAAGAAGGGCAGGATCAATTATTGGGTTATATGGATAAATTGGATTGTTCAGAAGGCTGGTTGATTGTTTTTGATAGACGACAGACGGTTTTATGGGACGATTTTTTGGCAAACTAAGTCGGTTGCTAAGAAAACCATTCATGTGGTTGGGTGTTGATTATGGATAGAATACAACTAGGCTGTCGAAAAACGGGCTTTTTATGAAATTTACGCATCTCGTTTTTTGGCTTTTGGATAAAAGCCGCAAGCCAACTAAACGCTGAGTTTTGTGCAATTGCAATATCCAAAAAGCGGGGATGTGTTTTTGTTTCAAAAGGCCAAATTTCGACAGCCTAGAATACAACTCCTGACGGGCCGATAAACGAATTTGTGTTCTGGAACGCCCCTTTTTTTAGGTGGCTTGATGCAAGATTTGTTTGAATAGGGGAAATGTTTGAACAGGACTAGAATTTGCTGCTGGAACCATTAAAATGAACTTAATTAGATCGAACGCTGATTTGACTGATTATGGCCTGATTAACACTGATTAAAATTTTAAAATTGAATCAGCGCCAATCATGACAATTAGTATTAAGTACTTTCGCCAAAAATTTTCAGGTATTTTAATAGAAGCAATGTTTATTTGTAATTAGAGACGCTTCGCGGCGCGTCTCTACAATTCGCGGTTTCGTTCCGACGCTTCGCGGCGCAAATCTTTGCGGTAAAATACCGGTTTATTTGTGGTTCAGTACTTATCTGCGTTCTATTCTATATTTGCAAAAAATGTTAATATATTGATTGAAAAAATGGGCAACCGCAAGTCATTGCCCCCCTACAGAGTAAATAAAAAGGCCAAATACATGAAAACACACACCTGCGACGATTACGATTCCTATTCCCTAACCGTCGAAGAAGCATTACAGCGCATTGAGCAAGATTTACAACCGATAGATGAAGAACAACAATTGCCAATACGCAGCGCATTAGGCCTAATCTTAGCGGAAGATATCTTATCCAAAATTCATGTGCCCCCATACGACAATTCTGCAATGGATGGTTATGCTGTGCTTGGCACTGATTTACCAACAAACGGCCAAGCCCAATTGAAAATGGTTGGCACCTCATTCGCCGGACAACCCTACAATGAAACCATTCAAGCTGGAGAATGTGCGAGAATATTCACTGGTGCTGTCATGCCGACGGGTACTGATACCGTGATCATGCAAGAACATGTTGAAAGGCAAGATGATCTGATCACTATCGGTGCTGAACATAAAAAGGGCCAACATGTTCGTCCGGTTGGTGAAGATATCACTATCGGTCAAGTTGTGTTAAAGGCCGGTAAACAACTTTTACCTGCTGATATTGGTTTATTATCTTCGTTAGGCGTGCCTGAAGTGAAAGTGAAACGCCGTTTGCGAGTCGCGTTTTTCTCAACGGGCGATGAATTATGTTCAGTCGGTGAGGTGCTACAGGCTGGCCAAATTTATGACAGCAATCGTTATACCCTACACGGTATGCTGACGCGCTTAGGCATTGATATCATTGACATGGGTGTTGTGCGTGACACGCCTGAAGAAGTCGAAAAGGCTTTTCTATCAGCAGCCCGTTCTCATGATGCGATTATTACTTCAGGTGGTGTTTCGGTGGGAGATGCCGATTATGTGACCGACACTTTACGTCGTATTGGTCAAGTGAATTTCTGGAAAATTGCCATGAAACCGGGGAAACCCTTAACTTATGGCAAAATTCAAAATGCGATCTTTTTTGGATTGCCCGGCAATCCCGTGTCAGCTATGGTGACGTTTTACCAATTTGTTCAACCCGCTTTACGCCATATGATGGGACAAACTAAACGGATACCCATACGATTGACGGTGCCCTGCCTTTCTCCCTTGAAAAAACATCCCGGCCGCATAGAATTTCAACGTGGCATTCTCGAAAAAGACGATCAAGGCCGTTTAGTTGTACGTTCGACTGGCAAACAAGGTTCAGGTATTCTAACCTCTATGAGTCAAGCCAATTGTTTTATTATTTTGCCGAGAGAGTGTGGCAATGTGGATGCGGAAAGTGAGGTGGTGGTGGAACCGTTTGAAGGGTTAGTTTAGTGCGGTAAATTCAAAATACAAGGCAAGCTTATGGGCAACCATTAAATAAAAGGCGCGGGGCAACCACAAGGGATTGCCCCTACAAAAAAGGCAATAATGCAATAAAAACAGCGTTTGTTTGAGCGTTAATATTTTCAAAGCGTTTTTGATGATCTTATGCTGAAAAAATTGCTAAGACATGTTGACTGATGAAAAAACTTTGCTATTATGGCAAATATAAAAATATTTGAAACAAAAGCAAAAAATGGCCTTGTATTTGACTTATGAAGGCCGATATGCGAACTGTAATAAACCATTAGGAGATGATTGGCACGCTGATCATATCATTCCTGTAGGTGCTGCAACCGATGTTATTAATGGACAACTGTCCAACATGTCATTTAAAGAAGGAAAATAGAATAATGACCTTATCAGATTGGCCCAATCATATAGACTTGAGAGAGTGGCAAAAACAGGCTATTGAGTTGTATAACGACTTAAATCAAAAAGATTTTTTTAGCCGTCGCCACACCAGGAGCGGGCAAAACTATTTTTGCTCTTTACTTAGCTCATGATTTATTACAAAAGGGGAATGTAAAACAAATTATTATTGTTACTCCTAGTAATCATCTCCGAACTCAATGGACAGAAAAAGCAAGCCAAGTTGGTATTGAATTGTCATCGGATTTTACCAAAGAGATTGGACACATTGTCGTACCATCTGATTTTTTGGGACTTGTTACCACTTACCAAGAAGTCTCAGCATCTAAAGGTGAACCTTTCCGTTCGTATTGCAAGAGTAGGCCAACCTTTGTGATCTTTGATGAGATTCATCACTGTGGTGATGAACTGAGTTGGGGAGATTCCATTAAGAATGAATTTGGATTAGCTTATTCACGCTTGCTTCTTTCTGGAACGCCGTTTAGAAGTGACGATAAACCTATTCCTTTTGTTATATACGACGAAGAGGGTGGATTACGAAAAAGCCATGCTGATTATAACTACGGTTATGGAGATGCTTTGCAAGATGAAGGTGTTTGTCGTTATGTTGTTTTTCCTACTTATGATGGTGAAATGACATGGTCTTATGATTTTGAGATAAAGAAGGCTACTTTTGAAGACGAATTGTTAAATGATCAAGAAGCCAAACACCGTCTTGATACGGCATTATCTCCTGATGGAGATTGGCTAAAAACGGTTCTTGAAAAAGCTAATCAAAAACTCCAAGATATAAGAACAAAAGCAGAAGCTGCTCATCCAGATGCAGGCGGCTTGGTGATCACAAAAGATGATAACCATGCACGTAAAATTGTAACCTTATTAGAAAACATAACCGGTGAAAAACCAGCTATTGTGACTCATAAAGAAGAAGATGCAGCCAGCGTGATAGCAGATTTTGAACACAGTAATAAACGTTGGATTGTTGCTGTCAAAATGGTGAGCGAGGGAGTAGATATTCCTCGCTTACGAGTAGGTGTTTACGCGACCAATATTCAAACAGAACTGTTTTTTAGGCAAGCATTAGGACGTATTATTCGTTGGATTCATGGTATTGAATATCAAGAAGCTTGGTTTTATGTGCCAAAGATTGATCCTCTACTGATTTACATTGAACAAATTAAAGAAGAACGTGATCATGTGCTGGCAGATGACAATGACGACGGTATCGACAATAGCTCAACTGATGTTGGCATGGGGGAAAGACAACAGTCATTTTACGCGCCAATCAGTTCTATAGCTATTGAAGGAGGCGAATGGTTCGATGGTGACTATTTTTCACCTCCAGAACTTGAAAAAGCCCGTCTGTTTAAACAGACACTCGGTGCCAGTTTTAAAGATGATCCAGAAGCCAAAATAGCTAAAATATTACGAGCGACTGCTCATTCTCAAAGTGTAGCTGGTACCCAAGTCTCAGAACAGGCTACTATTCCAATTCAACCTCAAACTTCAATCAGGAAACAAACAGCAAGAGAGGATGAAAGATCTTAGAAAAAAGGCTAAAAAGAAAGTCTCTCATCTAATGCATCTACTGATCGAACAATATGGAGAAAACGTCGATCAACGTTTTATCAACGCTCAGTGGATTCGTCAGGGGGGTAAGAGAGCCAAAGAAGCAACTGAAGAGGATTTAGAAAAAAAAATGGCATGGCTCAATAAACATATTGAGCAAGCAAAAAATGAAACATGGCAAGGTTGGGTTTAATGACTAAACAAGACAATTTGCAAGAAATCGATTTGCAAGAAAATGGAGAGCGAGTTAAGCGACTTTACTCTCGTTTACGAGAACACAGGTATGATCTCGTTAGTGTGCCAAGCTTGATTCGTCAAATTGTTCAAAACAACAGGTGGCAAAAATTCACAGTTGAAAAAACGGGTCAAGTCGTTGAGCATGAAAGCTTTTTAGATTTTGTGACTCAACAACCCCCTGAAGGTTTAGGGGCAACTTATAAAAACATCTGGATTCTTTGTCAAGATGATCTTGAAGTTCAAGAAATGCTTTCCTCGTTAGTTCCCAATGAGTCTGTACAGCTTCTTATTGAGAAAGTGAACGACGTTAAGCCTTCCTTAGATAAATTCAGTAAAAATCAGGATTTTTTACGCTTAAAGAGAGAAGCGGAAAAAAAAGGTAATCAAAAAGCGGCTGTATTTTTGAAACAAATACAAGAGGGAATAAAAGATGAAAAAGGTAAACCCATTACGCCTTATCAAGCTTTGATTGAGTTAGGTATTCGTAAAAGGCCTGTTTCTATTCCTAAGAGTGTATCGGGTACCGCTGCTAAGTTACAAATGATGTTTAACCAAAAGCAAATTACAGAACTTGTGTCTATCTTGAGTAAGAGTCATTGATTACGCCCTGTGGTGTAGAAAGGGCAACCACAATGGATTGCCCCTACAAAACCTTACCCTTTAATAGGGGCAAGCACAATGGATTGCCCCTACAAAACCTTACCCTTTAATACAAACCACTTGTTTTAAAGTATGCACTATTTCTACTAAATCGTTTTGATTTGCCATGACTTCATCGATTGGCTTATAAGCGGCAGGAATTTCATCAATCACGCCTTCATCTTTACGACATTCTACGCCTTGTGTTTGTGTGATCATATCTTCAGTACTAAAACGTCGTTTAGCTTCTTTACGCCCCATACGACGGCCGGCACCATGACTACATGAACAAAAACTTTCTGGATTGCCTTTACCTTTAACAATATAAGATTTGGTACCCATGCTGCCGGGAATAATCCCCCATTCTCCCGATCTAGCACTTATCGCACCTTTTCTCGTTAAAAATATATTTGATTTATAGTGATTTTCTAAAGCAACATAGTTATGATGACAACTGATAGCCTCACCTGTGATTTCAAACGGTGGTAAATCAACATGAGAAAGGGCCTCCAAAATCAAACGCATCATCTGTTCACGATTAACCCGTGCATATTCTTGTGCCCACATCACAGCTTGCCAATAATCATTAAAATGTTCTGTGCCTTCTGGAAAATAAGCTAAATCTTTGTTCGGAAGACTGATAAACCATTTTTCCATGTCTTTTTTAGCCAATCCAATAAAATAACGTCCAATCAAATTACCCAACCCACGACTGCCTGAATGTAACATCACCCAAACCGCTTGGTTTTCATCAAGGCATAGTTCTATAAAATGATTACCGCTCCCTAAAGTACCGACTTGTAATTGCCAATCATCAAAATGCTTCTTCATCGTGATGAGGGTAGGATGTTTTTGGAGTAGTTCATCCAATTGTTCCCTCATTTTTTTGAGCCGGGTTGACTCAAGAACAGGATTGTCATGTTGATTAAATCCCACCGGCACAGCTTCTTCAATTTTGGAACGAATACCATATAAATTATCAGGTAAATCACTGGCCATCAATGACAATTGGACAGCTGACATCCCACATCCTAAATCGACACCGACTGCTGCCGGAATAATAGCCCCTTTTGTAGGAATCACTGAACCAATCGTTGCGCCGATACCGACATGTACATCTGGCATAGCAGCAACATGTTTATGAATAAAGGGCAAAGTAGACAACTCATGCAACTGTTGTGCAGCTTCTGATTCAATATCATCAGTGTAAATTTTGACCGGAAATCTGCCTGTTGATAAAACTCGTTTAATAGGCATGATAATTCCTCTATTGGAGTGCAAACTTTAGTTTGCAAAAATCTCAATCTGGGTGATTATTTAGTTTGATAAGTACTGAACCACAAATAAACCGGTATTTTACCGCAAAAGGCCTCCTTACAAAAACGCGAGCCATTGAGACGCGAAGCATCGCGTCTCTACGAAACGAAGCGGCGCAAATCTAATTTATGAATTGTAGAGACGCGATGCTTCGCGTCTCTAATAAACCGGTATTTTACCGCAAAGGGCCCCGCAAGGGATTGCCCCTTCTTCTGGTTGCTTCTATTAAAATGCCTGAAAATTTAGGGTTCAGTACTTATCTAATTAAACATCTCTTGAGTAATGTTCTTAAACCAACTCTTGGCATAAGCCACTTCCCGTTTCCTGTCTTCTGCGCTGGCATCCAAGGGAGAGGGCCCCGCTGCTCCTTTAACAGGTTTAATGGTGTCGCCGTCTAAGTGATAGACAGCAGCAACCGATACAGCAAAATCCTCACCAACAATACTATAACAAGTATTACCATAAGAAGGCGTTGGCATCTCCTTCCCTTGCAGTGCTGAGACAATCGCTGTCGCACACACTTTGGCCTGTGAGTTGGCGGCATGAGCCGATTTGGGCATTTTACCCGCAATACAGGCATCACCAATCAGATGGATATCTTTATGTAAGCTGGATTCAAAGGTTTTTTGGTTAACAGGGCACCAACCGCTGTCATTCGCTAAACCGCTGTCAATCGCAATTTTACCCGCGGTTTGAGGTGGAATGAGATTAATCACATCGGCCGTGTGTTCATCTTCAAATTCGCCAGTTATAATTGTTTTATTGGCCGCGTCAAGCCCAACCACATTCCCACCGTCTTCAAGGGGAATCCATTCAATCATACTGTTGTCGGTATTAAATCCATACAATTTTTCCCAACCTTGCATAAATAAGGCTTGTTTAGAAAAGGCCTGATTGGAATCGAAAATCAAGATTTTTGATTTCGGTTTATGGTGTTTCAAGTAATGAGCAATCTGACTGGCACGTTCATAAGGCCCTGGGGGACAACGAAACGGCTTAGGGGGTACGGCAATAATCACGGTACCGCCATCATTCATGGCCTCTAATTGTTGGCGTAAAATGACAGTCTGCGAACCCGCTTTCCAAGCATGGGGAATTTTCTCAATCACGCTTTCATCGTAACCTTCAATCGTTCCCCATTTAAAGGCCACACCCGGCGAAACCACTAAGCGATCATAAGACAGGGTTGTGCCATCTTGAAGACTCACCTTTTTGCTCACCGGATCAATACCCGTAGCCCTATCGTATACCATCTTAATACCGTATTGATTCAAGCCATCATAACCAAATTTGATGTCATCAATAGGCTTTTCACCACTTAACACTTCGTTGCTCATAAAGCAGGTATAATAGTCCTTGTTCTGCTCAATCAACGTCACTTCAATTGTGGGATCAAGTATGCGAAGATACTTCGCCGCTATCGCGCCGCCAGCACCGCCACCAAGAACAACCACCTTTTTAGGTAATGGAGGGGGAGCAGGTGCTTTTTGAGATTCCCTCGCTGTGTTTAATTGATAACCAAGCGCACCAGCGACACCAGCGACACCAGCCGCTATCATAAAATTTCTACGGGTTACGTTTGACATAAGGCAACTCTCCTTTATTTCTGTTCAGTAAGACTGCCATAAAAGTGAACGAGTTCATCTAGGCTTTCTTCGCCTTCTTTCTTCAACATTTTCTTCATCCGTTTTTCCATCTTTCTCGGCATATCACGCACACCAGCATGGAAATCAGCTAGGCTAAATTGCAGATAAGGCATCCATTGCCCTGCCAGAATAGCAGAAGCCTCATCATTGAAACTATAACCACTATCATCGTGGCATTTTTCACAATATTTATCGTGAAGTTTAGCACCGCTTTTGACTTTATTCGCGTCAACGGTTTGTTGATAACGCACAAAGGGTTGTTTCGCGAAATAGCTGGCCATCATTTGGAACTGTTCTTCAGTGTAGCCTTTCGCTAGTCTACCCATAACCGTTGAAGGGCGCTCGCCACTCTTGTATTCCATCATGGCCTCAACGAAATCTTCACTATCCATACCCGCAATAGTCGGTGTCGCCGGCCCAACACTTGAACCCTGTGAGCCATGACATACCATACAGGTACCGTTCAACATCAGTGACAAACGATTATCCTCGCTTGCCCAAAGGCTTGCGCTAAACATCATTCCACTGGCAAGCAGTAGCGTATATTGTGTTGTTTTAGAAGTCATAGATTTCTGTTCCTTAATGCTTGAATTTTCTTCAGCCGATTCAAGGGGCAATCCGAAGGTATTGCCCCGAAAGCACAAAATATTGTAGGGCAATCCGTCGGGTTGTCTTGACTCGTTACCCTAATATTATTCATCATAATATAGGGGTCGTTAAAATTGTCAAATTTATTCATTAATCAAAAATGAGCGTTATCTCAAGATAAAATCTTGACACACGCCGTTAAATTTTATTTGATAGAGCACCGTTAAATCATAACAGATCGCACAATTTAAAAAATAATTTAAAATCATAATATTAAATAAATTAAAATGGCAAGAACGATTAATAATTTTTTTATAGGAAAATGATGTCGTTATATCCTTTATTATAAACAATCGTTCTCGTTTTATTTCGCCACAAGCCTAATATAGATAACGAAATCACTGACAATTTATTCAAGGTATTACAAAATTGACCATTAATTCAATCATTTTAGACAAGGATATGTAATTCATTATTATATTATATTATTATATAATAATATAACGAAATAATTTATAATTCAGAATCTTGTAAAATCAGAAAGATATGATAAAATATTCTGTGCTTATTTCTACAGGAAACAGTACAATAAAGCCTATTTCTACATTAATCCCTAACTAAATAAAAAGGAGGTACTAAAGTGTACTTGAAACAAGGCCTATTACTTGCCTTAAGTGGCGCTTTTTTACTGCTGTCTAGTGCTTCGGCCTTAGCGAAACAAACGCCTGAACAAATTGCGGCGGAAAAGGCCGATATCAATAACGAATGTATTGGTTGCCACGTCACGCTTAACCCTGGCATAGTCAAGCAATATCTTGACAGCCCGATGGCTAATACACCCGAAAAAGTCGATAAAGTGATCTGTGCGGACTGCCATGGTGATGAGCATCGAACCACGACAGACTACCAGAAAGCGAAACTCCCCACGGCGGAAACCTGTGGTGAATGCCATGAAAAACAACTCAAGCAACTTCGTAAGGGTAAACATAATCTCTCTTGGTTTGGGATGAAATCCCAAGTGGCTTGGCATGGGCAACCTGGTGCGATTACCGAACAAGGTTACCGAGGCTGTTCGGGTTGCCATAAGATCGGGCAAAAAGGTTTGCTCGGTATTGCTCAAGGCGTTGAGGGTAAGATTAAATTTGACGGTGGTGAGGAAGAATCGCACTACCGTTATGGCAATGTGCAATGCGATGCTTGCCACACGCGCCATACCTTCAAAAAATCGGAAGCACAAGATCCAAGAGCCTGTTCCAATTGCCACATGGGCTTTGACCACCCACAATGGGAAATGTACACTTCCGCAAAACACGGCATTATTTGGGCTATCGAAGGCCATGAAAATGTGCGTGGACGGGCACCCACTTGTCAATACTGCCACATGTCGGAAGGTCGCCACGATGTTGTTACACCATGGGGTTTCTTAGGTTTGCGTATTCCCACCAAAGACAACGTTTTGGCCTTGATCAAGGTTGCGCCTTCACTTGAGGAGCATCTGAGAAAACTGGCTGCGCTTTTGCCTGAAGGCAATTATATAGATGTGGATGATGATCCAATGTGGGTGCTTGATCGTGCGACAATCCTACAAGCAGCCGGCGTACTGGATGAAGAGTTCCAACCCACCGAACGCTTTATTGAGATCGTGGTACAAGGTGAAGCGGCACGCGGCCCTGAGGCATTCAATGAGATTCGTACCAAGATGAAAAGCATTTGTAACGAATGCCATGGCAAAGGCTTTGTAGATGCCCATTTCAAGGCTTCTGACGAAATCCTCAGAGCGGCTGATAAGGAATTTGCCAAAGCCATTAGAGTAGTGCAAGCTTTGTACAAAGACGGCATTTTGGAAAAACCAGAAGGCTGGAAATACGCACCTGACTTGTTGCAATATTACAATGCAAAAACCCGTATGGAGCAAGAACTCTATCTGATCATGTTAGAGTATCGTCAACGAACCTTCCAAGGCGCTTTCCACGCCAGCAACGATTACATGCACTGGTATGGTTGGGCACCATTGAAAACCGCCATCAATACCATTATCGAAGAATGCAAGAATATGCGTGTTGAGCATGGTGAAGATAAAGAATCCGCCAAGAAAAAATGCGGTGGATAAAAACTAAATAAAAACTCATTGTAGGGGCAATCCTTTGTGGTTGCCCTCTATTAACATAATTATAGGTCATTTTTTCTCATGCTCTATGCGTTTAATCAACTCTTCCATTTGTTCTTGGGTGAGTCCCCGTCTTGTAATATCAGTTTGACCGCACACTTCTCTTCTTTCAGCCCTTCGGGCCAACTGGATGTCTTTTTCACGAAAATTCAGTTGTTCTCTCATAAGCGTCAGTAAAGTCAATTTGTTGAACACATCCTTACTGTATGATTTCCCCCACAAATATTTTTTGGCAGTTACTACAGGTTTTCACGCAATAAGTTGTTGCGCGCAAAAGGGAAAAAATGGCGGACAGAAGCGTGCGTCTTTTGCGTCTTTTGCGTTATTATTGATCTTTTTGAGGACAACGTGGGCAACTTAAACTTGTCGTTATGGATTGAAATCGTTAATAAATACAATACTTTACACTCATTGACGACACCTAAACACAACTATGGACAACACTCACCTTACCTAAAATAACTGATAATGGATATCTCATTAACCCAAATCTACCTTTTTTTTATTTTCTTAATCGTTGTCGTCAGTTTATCGCCTGCTTGTAATCTCAATCAGAGTCATCTCAATCAAACTCATCCTACCCTAGATGTGGTAAAGCCTGTGCCTGTTGAAAAAACGACTTTTAATATTCAAACGATTGCTAAACCCGTTTCGCCAGAAAGGCCTTCAATGTTAGCCTCTAAATCTGAACCGACTCAACCGCTTCAACAAGAGGCGGTGAGTTTAGAAGTCAAAATTGCTCAAATGCTCATGGTGGGTTTTCGTGGAACACTGATTAGTGATCAAGGTGTTTTGAACATTGTACGAGATATTAAAAAGTATCATTTGGGTGGTGTTATACTTTTTGACTATGACATGGTATTGAAATCGCCGAGACGTAATATCAGATCGCCTAAACAACTTAAGTCTCTGGTTCAATGGCTGAAAGCGGCTTCGCCAAACAGACCTTTATTTGTGGCTATTGATGAAGAAGGGGGCAATATACACCGGTTGAAGAAAAAATTTGGTTTTCAACTGTCTAATCGATCTGCTCAGTATTTAGGTCAAAAAGGGCCTACCTTGACTTATGAACACGCTTTTCAAATCGCTGAAACATTAGCGGAGTTAGGCATTAATTTCAATTTGGCACCGGTGGTTGATCTGAATCTTAATCCCAATAATCCGGTTATTGGTAAACTGGGGCGCAGTTTTTCTGCCAAACCTGAGATTGTGACTCAACATGCGCTTCAATTTATTGAAGCACATCATGAAAACGGAATCCTTTGTGCTATCAAACATTTTCCAGGGCATGGTAGTTCAACGGATGATTCACATTTAGGATTTGTTGATGTGACTCGTACTTGGAATGCAGATGAGCTGGTACCTTATCAAAATATTATCAACGCCGGTAAGGCAGATGCGATTATGACGGCCCATGTCTTCAATGGGGAACGGGATAAAAAATACCCTGCGACACTTTCACGGGAGATTATTACCAATACTTTACGTGGCGAATTGAATTACAAAGGGGTTATCATTTCTGATGACATGCAAATGAAAGCGATCAGCAAACGTTATCATTTTAAAAAGGCTATTCAAACGGCCCTTCAAGCAGGTGTTGATATCATTGTTATCGGGAATAATTTGGAATATGACCGGCATATTCTGAGAAAAACAATCACGTTTATTAAGGATTTAATTGAGAAGGGTAAACTAGATGAAGCACGCATTAATGCGTCTTTTATGAAAATTCAGGCCCTTAAAAAACGATTAGCGCCTGTTGATCACTATCAAGCTGTCGTGGCAGAAAATGAAATAGGTTCTTCTTCCTGTCGTCTTCCTCAAAATCATCGTCTAATCATCAAAACGCTTCCCTCAGGGAGTCAAATCCAACTGGCCAATATTAAACCTTATTATAAAAAAGGCGGTATTTGTCTGAAATCGGGGTGGTATGCGATTTATGTCACACATCAGGATTATTGGGCTCGTCAATATTGGGTAGAAATCAAAGAGTCTGATGTATCTGTTGAGATCACACTTAAAGCAAAGTAGTTAATTGGAGTGCAAAATTCATTTTGCGGTTAATTGGAGTGCAAAATTGATTTTGCGGTTTATTTTCGTTCCTGTTATTTTGCTTTTATTTGTTGTCGAGCCACTGATTATTCATTTATCCCGATCATTACTTCTACTCAAGAGAAAGTTTGAGTGTTTTCCCGCAACACCAAACTAAATATTATCTTCCAACAGCGGGAATTAAGAGAGTCAATTTATGATAGTGAAAACACCCTTCAACTGGCTGACATGGTTAGTATTTTTGGCTGTGTCCAGTCTGTTGATATCCAACGCTTATGCTGGCGGTGTTTTGAGTGCTGGCATGGAGCATGTCTGTGGTATAAAAGACGACAGCACCTTAATATGCTGGGGCAGAAATCACATCAATCAGGCCGATCCGCCTGAGGGGACTTTTACGCAAGTGAGTGCAGGATTTAATTTCAATTGCGCCCTCAAAACAGACGCTTCATTGGCATGTTGGGGACTAGATAGTGCTGGTGAAACATCACCTCCGCCTGGTCAGTTTATTCAAGTTGAAACGGGAAGTAAGCACGTCTGTGCGTTAGGCTATGATGGCGTACCGATTTGCTGGGGCAGTAATAGTAGCAATCAAGTGGACTTCCTGCCCGGCCCTTTTCAACAACTCGCGTTAGGTTCTGAGCACAGTTGCGGCTTAAAAGCCGATGGTACGGTAGCGTGTTGGGGTAGTGACGAACAAGGGCAATCAACTCCCCCCGCAGAGACGACTTTTTCCTCTATTTTTGCTGGGCATCTAACAACTTGTGGCATAAAAAATGACTTGGCTACAATTTGTTGGGGATATGAGAATAGGTCATACGGGTATTTAACTCAAATTGATTTTGCTGCTTACAGTAGTGCTCTATGTGGCTTAAAGGTAGATAATACAGCCAGTTGTCCGTCAATGAGTGGCGTGCCGCATGATGTGTTTACTGATGTCACAATAGGTGGTTATAATAGTGATTCTAGATTTGCTTGTGGTATAAAAACAGATGGTTTAGCCGCTTGTTGGGGATATAATGGTTATTCTCAAGCTACACCGCCGGATGATGTTGTTTTTATGCAATCAGCACAAGCATCAAAACCATCATATCCCTCAAAACCCCAACCCGGTAAAAGCGACACTACTTCCTATAGTTTATTCTTCACTGATCTCAAACAGCTCTACAATATCGGTGAAACCCTCGAAATAGACTTAGTAGAAAGCTTGCAAGTGAACCACCCCTCTGAACGCGTTGACTTATGGGTTGTCATTAAGATGCCGAATGGTTCTTTGCTCTATATGACACCCGTTCTTGTAGACTTATTAAGCCTTTCTCCACAGCCTTTTCATGAATCTTTAGAATTTTCAGAAAAGACTACCCGTATTTTAACCTTTGAAGTGATACCTGGCTTGGGTGGCGAGTATACCGTTTATGCCGCGTATGTCGAAGAAGGTAAAAATCCCATGACGGATAGTTTCTTGGTACTTAAATCGAATATAGCGAGCGTCAAAGTGGTGTTAAGTAATGAATGATGTTTAGCGTTCCTCTTTGTTGAGTTTGTGAAATTGGAGTGCAAAATTTATTTTGCGAGATTTACGTTCCAACTTTAGTGTGAGAAAACTGAACTTTCTGAACAGAAATTATTAAAAACATACCATAGCGGCAAACTAAAGTTTGTACTCCAATAAGCAAACAAGCAAAATAAATTTTGCACTCCAATAAGCAAACAAGCAAAATAGCAACGATAATCAAATTTGTACTGAAAGACAAATCGGAAAACGCTATAACAAGATGTTAAACAGAAAATGAGTGAATCAGGGAAATCTAAAAACTAATAGAACGCTGATGGGCTCTGCAAAATAACAGGAACGAAAATCGGGCAAAATTTGCTAAGAACAAGACGATTAACTCAAATATGCAAAAGGAGAATTTTATGAACGTTGTTATTCCTGGAGAAATTCTATTGTCGGCGCGTTTGTCTGAAAGTGAGTTAAAACAAGAAATTGCGGTTATGCTATTTGAAAAAGACAAATTAACGCTTGGGCAATCTGCACGCTTAGCGGGTATGAATCGATTACAGTTTCAACATCTTTTAGCAAGCCGTGCAATTCCCGTTCACTATGATATCGCACAGTTTGAAGATGATTTGGCAAGCCTTAACAAATTGGAAAGAATATGAGAGTTGTGAGCAATACTTCGCCCATTATCAACCTTGCTAATGTGGGTCAACTTGACTTATTAAACCAGCTTTATGGTGACATTATCATTCCGCAAGCTGTCTTTCACGAAATGACTGTCATGGGTGCGGGTCAAGCTGGGGCTGAAGAAGTCAAAACTTGGTCTTGGTTTTTCACCCACACAGTACAAAATACGACGCTGGTCAATTCTTTTCGCCTTGAACTGGATGCGGGTGAAGCAGAAGCGATTGCATTAGCCTTAGAACTTAAAGCAGATTTGTTGCTGATGGATGAAAGGCACGGTTGTGCGATGGCACAGCAAATGAATCTTATGTGTAGTGGCATTTTGGGTGTATTGGTTAAAGCTAAACATGAAGGTTTAATTGCATTTGTCAAACCTATACTTGATGATTTAATCAGCACTGCAGGCTTTTGGGTGAATAATGCACTCTACCATCATATTTTGCAAACAGTCAGTGAAGACAACACGCCTTAAAGGTTTTAGAGTCAGTACAAGGATTATTGAGAATACTGTCAAGTACAAGTGCCGGAAAAGAGTGTTGTTCTCCTTTTAAGTTTTGAACAGGATTTAACGGATTAAAGAAGGCCAACAGGATTGCTATAAAGAGTTGGCTTTGTCACGTAATAAGGTTTTCATAGCCCAGTCAAAACGGATGAGCTTGGTTTTGGTGTTCATGTTGTTTTCCGGTTCAGGATTGTCAGGATTAAAGGAGGCCGACAGGATTAGAGTACAACGGATTAGTATGAACTCAAATTCTGTCGGCCCCTTTGAATCCTTTTAATTCTGTTTAATAATAGCTTGACTTAGCAAATCGTTTATTTATCTTAACCAATAAAAAGACAGTTTGCCTGTATCATCAATCACATCAAACTCGTGATGATCGGTTGAGATAACAATAGCCTGTTCTCTTTCAGCTAAAGCTAACACAAAACAATCAGCATAAGATACTCTATAGGACGTTTTATATTGCCCTACCAGTTCAATGAAATGGATATCCACCTCCAAAATAAGCGTTATTGGAAGTTTAGCCACTTTTGCAAAAAGTTCTTGTGCTTGCTCGATTCCCGAAACGCGCAAAGAGTCATAATAGACTTCCCCCAAGTTGACAGCATGCATAAAAAATCTATTATTTTGCTCTTTAAAAAGTTCTCTGAGTTTATCACCACCTTGTTCACCTCGAAAATAGGCTATCAAAGCACAAGCATCAATGACATACTTGGTTATTTCCGTTGCCATTTGACCTCCTCAAGTTTGATTTCTTCCTCTTTTCTTTGGGCAAATTCATCGCTACTTGAAAGGTGATTTTTAAATGTCCCATATAGTGCATCAATGGCATCTTGTTCATGATTTAAGGGATTCGCCTTAAACGCTGCCTTTGAGTTGTCAGCACTTTCTGTCACCATGATAATCACACGCACATCACTTGACGCAATTGGTAATCGCTCATTAAGTAATAACTGATGTTGAGCGTTTATAAAACCACTTGTCTCAATGGTTTTGGAAATCAGTTGCATATTGTTGGACTCCTTCTGAAATAAATACAATCTCAAAAAGGGCAACCACTAGGGATTGCCCCTACAATATCAATTATCAATATCAATTTCCGGCAAAAGTCTCGCTCTGCGAAACTTTTGCCGGAAATATATTTGTAGTGAAAATCCTTTGTGGTTGCCCCTAGGTTAATAGAAATCTGAATCTGCCATAGTGTAATAGAAATTGGCATCTAGCCATTGTAAGTCTAAGTCGGGGTGAAAGACTCTGAATACCGGAATCATATAGTCTGGGCGTGGTTGCGCTTTGAAACCCAGTGCTTCTATGATGTGGGGGGAGCCTGCGGCGGAAAACCAGGTTTCTATGCTTTTGACACCGCGCCACCGTAATATATCGATCACTTGTTGCCAGAATGATTCGGCTAAGGTGTCGTCTTCTGGAAAGCAAAAGTCAATTAATTTGGCTTGTGGCTTTTCTGGCGCGATAACAACATAGCCTAGTACTTCTGTTGATAAAAATGGGGAATAGCCCCATATCCAATATTTTTTATGGGGTATATCAATAAACCGCCAATTGAGAAATCGGGCGTTGCGACAAACGGCAAACTGATATTGAGGGGCCCGTTTTTCCCAGAGTCGATCATAAGCGGTATCGAATCTTTTAATGGGTTGGATGAGGCCTAGCGTATCATGTTGTTGTAGTGCAACAGGTACGGTATAGCGATAAGTGTACCATTCACTGAAGGGTTGATATTGCATCAACAATTTACCCAGACGAAAGGGGCGTTGGGATGGAAAACCATAGAGCATGACGAGTTGATTGGGGCCTGTCCATTCGTCTAAAAACGCTTCAAAGTTTTGCACGAATACGCCGCGCCTACCTTCGGTGAATGTGCGGTAGCGAGAGCTACTAAAAACATCTCGAATGAATCCGATACGGGTGGTTTGCCCAGCCCAGATGGCGCTATGTACGCTGCTGGCATAGTGGGCCGCTAAATCGCCATTTTCCGCGACGGCTAACATGATACGGGAACCGTCTGGATTGTGTGTGTAAATCCAATGCCAGGTGTCTAAGTTACGGTAACTCGGAAAGACTTCGGCAAAGCTCGTTTGAATCGCATGTTCATCGCCAGCTTGGTAGGGGCGAAAGCTGAAAGTCGGTTTACTACCGCGTTGCGAGTCTTTTGTATTGCTGGTGCGTGTACGGGGTATCGTCACTTCAGCTGATTTTTTGGCAAAGCTTAATAAAAAATAGCCGTAGTGACTGTCACGGTATTTTTGTTGCTTGTCTTGTAAAGCCGTTAATAAGGCTTCTAATCTGTCTTGATTTAAATCTAAGTCAGTCTGTAAAACGGTACGATGCTTTTCTATTGCCCTTATGAAATAGTCAAGGGTAGGAGCGCTTTGAGTCGATAAGTCGATTTGTTCCGTTAAACGAAAACCACACCGTTGTGCTTGTATGTGTAAGTCTGTGAGTAGGGGTAAACTTTTAGCAATCGGCTTTAAACTCATTTCATCCGCTATAAGTATGATGCCTTCTTTTGCCAACAATCGGTAGGCTTTGTTAAAGAGTATTGAAGGGGATAGCTGCTGTGCTGTTTCTTGCAATAAAATCACATCATATTTTTCTGGTGGTGCGGCAAATTCTTCAAAGTGTACACATTCTAAGGCAACTTGATCCTGAATAGATTGTTTTGCGAGGTGAATTTCCTTAGCATTGGGGGTGATGGCAGTTATGCTATAACCTCGCCCTGCAATCTGTCGTGCCGTGTTGCCTAATCCGAGTCCGATTTCTAAAATGCGGCGGGGGGGAGCAGGCAAATGGGTTAACAAGAAATCGGTGGCACGTTGCTGGGTGGAAGAGAGTGACACCTCTGTCTCCCCTTCTTGAAATAATCCATAGTGTAAATCATCTACATGGCCTTCTTCTAGGTACAGGCTGTGTGCGTAGACGTTTATTGGAAATTGTAAGGCTTTGTATAGACTAGACATTTTTGATTTTGGTAGCACTTTGGAGTGCAAACTTTAGTTTGCGACTTTGGAGTGCAAACTTTAGTTTGCGACTTTGGAGTGCAAACTTTAGTTTGCGAATTAGGGCAACTTGTTAAACGTGTAAAATCCGTGTTCGATGCGCTTTTACGTCGTAACGCGGCATATAACGTTCGGTTAAAAATTCTCCCCATTTTTCTCGCATGATGTTAATTTCTTTATGCGATAGGGCTTGTTTTTCTGGACTGTCATGGTTGCCGTAAGTGGCTTTTTCTTGGTGAATGAGTTCGACATCGTTGGCTTGAACAATTCTTAAGCCTTGGCTACGCAGCCCTAAACAATAATCGACATCGTTGTAATATACGGCTAATTGTTCATCAAATCCACCGATTTGCTCCCAGTGGCTACGCTGAGTGAGTAAGCACGCGCCGGTTATGGCTGAGACGTTGCGTGTGACACGCAGTGGTTTTTTCTCTCCCCATTCATCGATATTACGTGCTATCCATTCTGGGTGCGTTTCAATGCCGTTGTGTTGCAATTGTCTATTGGGATAAAACAAGGTGGCACCTACTGCGCCTACGCCCTCTAAATAGATATAGCGAGACAGATTGCGTAACCAAGCAGCGTTGGTGATTTCAACATCATCGTTTAAAAACAGTAATAGCGGATTTTCTCCCGCGACAACGCCTTGGTTGTTCAAGGTTGACCAATTAAATTCCTCATCATTAACCTGTATTTTAATTTGTGATTGGGATTTCAAGGTTTCAAGATACTCACGTATCGATTCAATACACCGGTTGGCTACGATGATGATATTGAATTGAGGGTAGTCGGTTTGTTGCAATAAACCACTGAGACCGTTTTTGAGGCCGTTGAGATTGCTATGGGTTGGGATGATGATGTCGATGGGTTCTAAAGGGCTATCCCAGTGACAAATGCAGCCGGCCGCTTTAGGGTTTGCCTTGATTGAAACGTTTTCTAAACCGCGTGCCTCTAGGTGATTTTTCAAGGCCGCCATGGCGGCTTTAAAAGTCCAGCTTTTACTGTCGGTTTTGTAAGCCAGTGAACCTTCTGTCGCTCGCCAATCGTAAAGGGGTTCCGCGACATGACACACTTGTTCTTCTGTTATGCCTAGCCTGAGTAATTCCAATAATAAATCCCAATCTTGTCCACCATCAAAATCAGGCCGAAATCCGCCGCCGAGTTGATTTAAGGTTTCTCGTTTGACCACGGTTAAGTGGTTGATATGGTTAAGATGTAATAAGGTTTCGGGTGCCCAATCTGTTTTATGATAGGTGTGCATCAGTTGCCCACTGTGATCGATCATACGGCTGTCGGTGTAAAGCAGGGTATAATCGTGTTGTTGCAGTTTGAGGCCAAGAATCAGTAGGGCTTCAGTGTGCAATCTGTCGTCATGATCCAGAAAGGCGATATAGGGTGCTGTCGCCATTTTGATGGCGTCATTGGTGGCCGCAACAATGCCACCGCGTGTTTCACGGCGCTGATAGTGTAAACGTTCTGCTATAACGGGATCATGTTGTAGGGCTTGTAAGATGTGCTGGGTTTCTTCTCGATCAGAGGCATCATCTACGATACACAATTCCCAACCACTATAGGCTTGATTGCGTACTGAGAGCAACGTTTGGCTGAGCAAAGTGGGATCGGTGTTATAAACGGGTAGAACAATTGAAAATAAAGTTTGTTGGGGTAAGGCTCGGCCGATGAGTTGTGCGATAGCTTGTCTTCCTGCCACTTCTAGCCCCATATCGCTACAAGCTTGAACAATTAATTGCTCGACACCTTGATATTGAGCCACTTGTTGGTTAAGTCGTTGTATTTGAGCTTGCTGCTGCTTGTTTTTTTCTGTAGATCGTTGACTTAATTGGCTATGTTGCGTGCTTAAGTCGTTGACGATTTCGGCGATTTGTTCAAAATGACTGACTTCAATCTGTTTGAGTAATTTAGCAATAATGCGCTGTCTATGAGCCAGATAACCTTTGTCTTGATGGATTTGAGAGTACGATGGATTCTCGGTATTGCTGAAAATTCGATACTCACAGGTGATCTCATCCAGATGGGTAAAGGTGAAATGAGAAAAGCTTAGACGAGTGAGCAATTCCCAGTCTTCATAAGCGTCAAGTGTTTCGTCAAACTGGTGGGCGTGAAAAACGGCGGCCCGAAACAGTAAGGCATGAAGGGGAATGAAATTCCCGATCAGCAAACGGCCTTGATTCCAGGGGTGATTCATCACTTCGATGACTTTGTTAACCTTGATACGGTTATGAATCTTTTTCTGGCAAGCGACGGTTTTGCACCCACTGTAGACGATATCGGTTTGTGGATGGCCGTGGATTTCGGACAGTAGGGAAGCCAAGTGTTGTGGGTATAGGATATCGTCTTGATCTAGAAAGGCGATATATTCGCCACGCGCATGGCGTAGGCCTTCATTCAGATTGAAAGTCCGTGACGGTTTGCCCGCTATCAAGCGGATATCTAAGACTTCAAAGTCTTTCAGTGAAGGAGGTTGTTCATCAAACCAGACTAAAATGACTTCAAATTGTTCATACGCTTGATCAATCAGACTGTTTAAGGCATGTTGAAGATAGTCGATATCATTGGCACGTATAATGACTGAAATCAGGGGGCGGCTTTCAAAAAAGTGTTGGTAAGTGCCATCCCATTCATAGAGTAGAAAGGCTTCTGCACCGGCCGTCTTGGCATGAAGGCCGCGTAAACGGGCTAAAGTTTGTACATGGCTGACATAATCAAATTCTTTGAGTTGTGAAGCGTAGGCTTGTGCGGCAAGTAACTTGGCTCCAAATTCTGCTGTGATATCAACAAGATGATTGACAACCGATAAGGGTTGTAGGGTTTCATAAAACAATATTTGCCCTTGCCACTGCCCTTCTAGTGCATTTAAAAAACCGCGTGTGACGCGCAGATGATCAGCCTGTGATTCTTGTGGATGGGGCAGTAATATGTGAGTCGGTTGAATCTCTTGAACCACGCGCCGATAGTCGTTTCCAATATTGCCGCTGAGGGGGATTGCGCTATGGGGATAATCCCAAAATTGAACATTGTCTATGCCTAAATGCGCTAATCCAGTTAGGCAGTCTTGTTGAGAAATTTTAGGATTTTCGCTAATGACAACGACATGAATTGATGCTGTGCGTTGTTTGGCGAGCGAACCCGCACATCCTAAAATATCGTCAGGGTGCGGTGCGAAAACTAAGAAGGTTTGTTTTGTCATAAATTAGTACAACGGATTGACGGAATAAACGGATTTTTAGATATAAATTTTAATACCAGTAAAATTCAAAACTCAAAACGGGCATTAAAAACGATATATATATAATTAAATTTTCATTACCTGTAGAGACGCGATGCCTCGCGTCTCAACTCCATCACAAAATTAAATTTTCATTACCTGTAGAGACGCGATGCCTCGCGTCTCAACTCCATCACAAGAATGAATGATTAGCGGGAGACATCAGTACCGGGGAATGCACTCTACCTGGCTTTAAACAGTGGCATGATTGAATTGAATTGGTATAACATGAATATCTGTAGAACGCTGTCGAATTTGCCACAGATCAAAGGCGTTTTGTAACCTTAACCAATGGGCAGCGTTAGGTTTTCCAAAAGTCATTTCAAGGCGCAAAGCCATTTCAGGAGTAATACTTGCTTCGGCTCTGAGTATCTTGGAAAGCGTTTTTGTACTGATATCAAGATGATGAGCCACTTCAGTGATAGACATATCCAAAGGTTCAATCACTAACTCTTTTATAATTTCTCCAGGATGGGCAGGGTTATACATACTCATAGTTTCACCTCATTAATGGTAATCTTCGTAATTCACTATTTCAGCATTGTGGTCAATGAAACAAAACGTTACACGCCAATTACCAAGCCTTCTATCAAAAATTAGCGCGAATCATGACAATCATGACAATCAGCGTTCTATCAAAAATCAGCGTCAATCATGAGAATCATGACAATCAACGTTCTATCACATTACCCACATTGGATTTACAGTTTTTGATTAAGCGATATCAAGTCATTATAAAACGATTTCTGATTCCCATCACTATCAATGATCCCATTTTCTTGATAGGTTTGATAGAGATAAAAATCACTGAGCAAAATAGGCGTTCCCCTATTTTCTATTTTTAATGCGTATCCTACTTCACAAAATATCGGCTCTAAATGGATAGCTTGCCATTCATCACTGTCACAAGAAATGCTTTCTTCAAAGATGGCTTGTTGTTTATCATCAAGCATCAAAACGCGAATGCTGCTTTTCTCTTGAATATCATTGTCTCCCTTTTTCACTTTGAAATCCAGTTTAAAAGGTTTTTCCTTAACGATTTTGATGCTACTGATGTTATTCGTAATCGTTTGACTGAGTGTGCCAGCCGTTTTTAACAAAACGGCTTTCTTTTGAGACGCGGCATCAAACTTGATTTCGCCCTTCTCTATTGCCCAACTGGGATAGCTTCTTTCAAAAACGCCATTTCTAATCAGGTTAACGGGCACGTCGCGCAATGTCCATAAGCTATATCCAATGGTATTGTGTTGGATAATCAAGGCTGCTTCTGATAAAAAGTGGGGTAATTCTGCTGGCAGAATCCGAGTGTTTTGCTCAAAACCGGGCGTATTGTCAATGAAATTAAATTGATCAATAAACAGGGCATTTTTGGTATGGGCGCGAAGCCAATTAAAAAAACGCAACATGCGATTTAAAGCCTGCACCGCAGAGGTTGGATGACCGTCATTAGGGGCACCCCATGCTGGCGTATAATACACCATAGTCAGTGGAATATCTGAATTGACCTCAAAAGTGCGGGTATGACAAACATAAGATCGCCCTTGTGGATCACAATCCACTCTCACTTCTAGCGTTAAGCGGGGAAAATGTGCTTTTGATTCCTTAACGATTTTGTCAATCAACAAGTGATCCCAAAATTCACAGAATAAATGCGTTGTATTCGATTTAATGGCTGGGATAGGGATTTCACTATAGTCCGTAAACGTTTGTCTATAACGTGCCGAAAGCGCTTCGAGTGTGTAGTGTTGTGCTAAATAGTTTTGATAACCTGTACGTTCGGCATACAATAATCGTTCTTCTTCAGTGCCTTGCGTAATGAGAATCAGCGCGAAATCTTCCCAAGAGAGAAAACCGCCTAAGACGTTGCTATAAGATTTTGCAATTGCCCATAAACGATCTAAATAGTCGAGCCAAGCTTTCCACATCATTGCATTGTTACCGATAACACAAGCACGTCGAAATCCATCCGGTTCACTATCTGGCCCATGATCAACCGTATAACCCAGTCGCAAAATGATTTGTAATCCCTGATCTTGCACTTTTTTCAGCAGTTGTTCAAACAAACTGAAATACTCTTCATGATAAGTGATGGGATCAACATGGGTTTGAAAACCAACCCAAGGTACTAAAATGATGACGGTATTGAACCCCTGTGATTTAATGAAGTCGAGTTCTTCCTCTATCTGGTTGATATTTAAATAACTCCAGAAGTTAGCGGCCCAACCTTGTCCCACTAAATGCGTCGCTTTGATTTTCTGTTCAGGAATACGAAAAGTGTTGACGGCCTGATTTTTAGCTTCTTTCTCCCTTGCAACATTTGACTCCTGCAATCTAAAAGCGGCCACTTCAACCGATGAATGTGGCAATGGGGGTAAGTGAGTGGCTAAAACAGCCTGCCATTTTTCTTGAAATTTTTTGCGATTGACAGCCTGAAAGGCTTTATAACCGCTGTTGATATCGGTGCCGGCTGTCTTGCCTTCATGATGTATGACTTCTGAATTGTGACAATATAAAACTTGATAACCCGCTTGACGTGCCGCAAAACATAAATCAGTATCCTCATAATAAGCGGGGGAATAGCGTAAATCAAAACCGCCGAGTTGTGCCCATAACGATTTTCTAATCATCAAACTCGCGCCTGAACAATAATCAACAAATCGACTTTGATTAAACTGAGGCAATAGCGGATTTTGTGATCGTCCATAATTGTAACCACTGGCATCATTGAAAATAATCCCACCCGCTTCTTGCAAACGCCCATCAGGATAAATCAATTTGGAACCCGTGATGCCAATCGTTTGATCGCTATCCATTGCTTTCAAGCTATTTGACAACCAGCCCGGCATGACTTGCGTATCATTATTTAAAAACAGAATAAATTCGCCTCTCGCCACTTCAGCGCCTTGCCGACAAGCGTGTACAAATCCTTGATTTTCTTCATTATTCAGGATAGTAAACGCGCCTTGCAGTTGTGCCAACAACTCAGCGGTTTCATCGCTAGACGCATTATTAATGATAATGACTTCTTTACTGATCGTTTGATCGCAAGCTTGTAGCGTCAATAAACAATTATAGGTATACAAAGCCTGATTAAAAACGGGTATCACAATACTGACACGCGGTGAAGGCGTATTTGGCAGCACAATCGGTAAGGTGATAGTGCTAACCCATTTAGGCAAGATTAACTCGGTTTTCGGTAAAGGCTTTTCCGAGAAATCAGGAACAGGGGGGAGCAAATCGTGTGCGACTAGTAATTGCCGTAGCTTTTCGTATACCGCCGTTTCACCATAGTGTTGTTCTATATAATCTTGGCCTTGACGAGACAGTTTTTCCCATAAGGCAGAATCGGTGTACAAACGACAAACAGCTTCGGCAAAGCTATCGGGATCATCCGCGATCAAGACGGTTTCACCGTCAATCAATCCCATCCCTTCCGCACCAATACGGGTAGTGACAACGGGCAATCCTAAAGACAAGGCTTGACCGATTTTGCCTTTCATGCCAGCCCCATAACGTAAGGGAGAAACAAACACACGGCGTTGTGCAAATTCAGGTTCGACTTGATCAACCCAACCGACGATTTTAACGTGTGGACTCGCCAAATCTTTCACAGGCGTTGTCATATGACTGCCTACCACATAGAAGTTGATATCGGGCAGTGTGGTATGGATTTTAGGCAACACCGTTTCGGCAAAATAACACACCGCATCTTCATTGGGTTTATGACGATAATGACCGATAAAAACTAAGCCTTCTCGTTCTGCAACAGGCGTATCAGGTAATGCATGGCGCTGATGAATATTAGGAATCACTGAAAAGGGCAATTGTGGCAATGCTTGTTGCAAGTGTTGTCCATCTTCAGGTGTCACCGTAATCACCCGATTCGCTAACTGACAATTAGACAATTCTTTGCGTTTCGTATTCACCGCCCGTTCAGCCATACTGGGATTATCTTCTATTTCAGCACGGCGTTGCTCACGGATATAATGAATATCAATCGTGTCATAAAAAATCTTAGTATCGGGATTCAATAAACGCAAAAGCGGAATATAACGATGAGCAACATGAACGCGGCACAACCAAGCTAAAGTAAATTGGCGAGAAGTTAAAAGCGCATTGATATTACCCCGGAAAACGTCAACACCTAATGCTTCAAGGGCATAGCGATATTTAAAGTGAACAGTATATCTATCATGGTGAAAAAAGGTGAGTTGATAACCCATTTTCACCAGCATTTTGATCAAGCTCAATAGGCGTAATGAACCAGAATCTTGATCATAAGTCGGCAAAGTAGCGTCAATGATCAAGATAGTAGGGGAGTTTTGATTTTTGATAGTCATCATATAACGACAAGGTATAACTACAAGGATTGTATATATATATAATAAAGGATTAGAATAAACGCTAAAGACGCTAAAGACGCTAAAGGCGCATCGTCACTTGCGTCACTTGCGTCTCTTTTTCACGCAAACGTTTTGCTCGCAAAACGTTGGCGTGAAAAGTTATTTTTCTGTCTTAAATCCTTTATGTATGAGAAAGGGGAGCGATGCGTTTAAGACGTTCATGAAAACGAGATTTCGGCCAATCACGGCGCATCAGAGCAAAACGGTGCAAATCAACACGCTGTTGTTCATCAACTAAAATCTCTTCCTTCAAACAGCCCTCATGTTTAAAGCCATAACGTTGCATGATTTTGAGAGGCTGCTGATTATCCGGGCTGACATAAAAAATCAGTTTATGCAAATCAAAATGCTCAAAGCTGAGCGATATCCCAGCATGAATAGCTTCCCAGAGCGCATGAGTCCCATGCCCATACACAAAACCGGCCGAAAATTCCGCTTTTTTATTAAACCGATCAATACCCGCTAAACCGATCATACCGATAGCGATTTGCGTTTTTTTATGGATAACCAGTCCTTCAATTTCTGACAAAGGCTGAACTTCAGCTTGCAAGCTTAAATAGGAAAACAATTGAACCGGCGTGGGACACAATTGTTTAAGATAAGGTTTATAGGGTAAAAAAACAGAATTTTGTAGCCAGCTATGATAAAGCGGCGCGTCAAGTGCTGGGGAAAGGGTACGAATTAGAATATGTTTGCCCGTAAAAAAAGGCGGGGGAAGGGTTGGTGTAGTCAAAGTAGACAGTCATCAGTTCAAAATGATAGTACAACGATTGCGTGCGTCTGTAGGGGCGAACCTGCGTGTTCGCCCTTGTCGTTCGCTCTTAAAAAAACAGAGGGCAACCACAAGGGATTGCCCCTACCAATAATACGATGATATGTAGGGGCAACCCTTGTGGTTGCCCCTCATTAATTAATATGCCCCAGCTGTGCCACCACCGTAAGCACCGCCGCTGCCACCGGCATCACCACCGTAAGCATCACCGCCGCTACCAGTATCTGTGCCACCAGCTCCTGGCCCGTAAGTATCACCACCTGGATCCGTGCCACCTGCTCCTGGCCCGTAAGGCCCTCCCTCACCACCATCAGGACCATACGAACCAGTATCACACCCCTCAGGCCCGCGCGTAATGGTATCCATTTCTGAAAACACAAATTCATCGAAATTCTCACCCCTCAGAATGAAAACCTGGAGATTAAACTCGCCTGGATAGCCCATTGATGGCACGTCAATGGCCACCGATCCGGGTTCATCACCCAAAGTGTACTTTGCATATTCAAAATCAGGTGCAAGAATCTCTTCAAAATCAAAAATAAAATCACCGATCACCATAAAATTGGCAACGATCTTAAGGCCCTTCGCACCAATCTTCAAATCGGGCATCGCTTCGCCGTAGTCAGCCGTATCTTCAGAAGCAAAAATGAATACAGCGTCTCCGTCTCGAACCTCGGGTAGTGAGAGGTTGAGTTCATCAGGGGCTTGCGTATCACACATGATGCCACCTCCGGCAGCCGGCATGTGCATACCAGGGCCCGGTTGATGCATAGGCATCAAATGTCCAGCAGCCAAAGTAGCTGGGGCATAGAAAGGGAGCGTAGCAGCCTTACCAGTGAGTAAAAATGATGCAAATTTCTTTTTCATAAGCAATGTTAACCGCGCGGCCCATTAAATCGACCTGCGCGTGTCCTCCGAGTGAATTGAATTTAATAAAACAAAGTGGGTAGCTCAAAACATTGAACAACCACAGCGAGAAAAAAAAAGGGAGCGATACCAGGGATATTTGTCACATCACATCAGTTATCAGTTATCAGTTATCAGTTATCGGCTTTGATCACGATGCACTTTGTGAAAAATGTACTCTTAAAATACATAGTAATGAGTTTATCAAATAAGCATAGCACTTTCAATTTTAAAATCAAATCAATGTGCTGATAACTGATAACTGATAACTGATAACTGATTTAGCTTCGCTCAGGCAAAAGTTTCGCTCCGCGAAACTTTTGCCTGAAACTGATAACTGTTATTGACGAAGTAATTTAATTAATATATCCACAAGATATTGCTGTTCAAATCCGTCAATTTGTTCAAATTCATTAATCACAGCCGCCACCTCAAGATATTCTATAGCCTTCGCAATCGGCTCCGCAAATGTCTGCTCAATGGCCTCAACTAAGGCCTCCACCGTTGTGGGTTGAATAATATCACTATGCGCGTCATCCACACAATCCAAATAAGTCACTTGTATTGAAGCATCCATGCCTAACTTGTCCAAAGACAGATTGAGTAAAGGCGGATAGCGCATCGCTTGCTCTAAAGCATCAGCATAGCGTGTAGCACACCGAAACGTTTCTAAAGCCAATTTGTCAAGTTGTTCATAGTAAGCCAATGCTTTTGCCAAATCGTCGGCCAAAGTCGATTCACGGTGGACAATTTGCCACAAACGCCAAGTCTCGTTGATTTCACAAGCAATCGCCACACAGCGTTTTTCTGACAAAATAGGACTGCATTGCAAATGCATACGCATATTCGCACGTAAAGCTTCGCGTGCTTGTTCAATATTAGTATACAACCAATGCGATTTAGAAAAACAACGCCAATCATTTTTAGCATTGATAACCCATGTACCATCCGTTTGTAAACGAGGCATTAAAGCGTATTTCAAAAGCTCATCTAAAATGTCACTTCCAACAAAAGAGGGCCAAATCCACTGCGCAGAGGTTTCTTCATCAGGAAACTCAGGCAAATGTTTGGCACACAATACATGGCGGTGTTTTTGAGACATATTAAAATCCTCCCAACCTCCTTTTTTTTAAAATTATTTATAATTTTAGGGCGTGTTCGCCCTATTGAAATTCACCTTTCTAACCAAATCAAACTCGCCATGCGTCCAGTTACTTTATCACGTCGATAAGAGTAAAAACGTTTTGCATCGCTATAAGTACAAAAATCGCCGCCATAAACCGTTGTTATGCCTTGATGCGCTAAACGTTGACGGGCCAATAAATATAAATCGGCTAACCAATGGCCCTCATGAGTGGATTTAAAGGCCTCGGCTGCTTCTGGCAAAAAATCTATAAAAGCCTCGCGCACTTCATCACCCACTTCAAAAGCTTCAGGGCCAATCGCAGGGCCTAACCACACTAAAATCTCTTGAGCCGGTACATCTAAACCTTGCAACGTTGTTTCTAAAACACCGCTCGCTAATCCACGCCAACCCGAATGAGCAGCCGCAACGCGAGTACCAGCCCGATCACAAAATAATACCGGTAAACAATCAGCCGTCATCACAACACAAACTTGTTCAAGCTCAGTCGCATAAACCGCATCAGCCATACAATCGCGATGCTGAGCAGTAGCGGTAACTGTTTGAATACCATGAACTTGTTTAAGCCAAACGGGCTCACTGGGCAAACCAAGCGTTTCGACAAGCGCAGCACGATTAGCCGCAACCGTTTCAGGCTCATCGCCCACATGATCCGCTAAATTGAAACCATCATAAGGAGGTTGACTGTAGCCGCCCTCACGAGTCGTCGTATAAGCCTTGACTACAGAAGGTGCTGGCCAATTTGGGATAACCATTTTAAACTAATATTCTGTGTGAATTGTGAATTGAAGATCAATAAATGTATGTATAGATTATCAATGATGTGTGTGTCAATTGTTTTTTATAAACTCTACTATATTATGCCCCAATCCAACAGATTTATCAGCTTCATATGGAGTGCAAACTTTAGTTTGCTGGTCTACGTTACAATTTTGAATTAATATAATTATTTCTAATTTGTTGCTATGCGTTTTGCAAGAGCCTCTTAGTTTAAATGTAACATATTTAAATCTCTTTTGAGATCAGAAGATCATTAAAAATCAGAGACTTATTCTCTGTGGCACTCTGTGGTACTCTGTGTTGAAAAAAAAAGCATCGGGCCAAACTAAGCTACACGAACGAAGTTTCATTATACTTACTCCCATAAACCATTCTTGTTGTTATTGAATTTTTTCAAAGGATAACTGACATGAGAAAAAAATTTAACATTGCAGGGCCTTGTCGCCCTCATAAACACTATATGTTGGAAACTCGGGAAAGATGCAAAGGTCTTCTTGAACTGATTAATGAGGAAGAATACTTTGTGATCCATGCCGCCCGACAGTCAGGTAAAACCACGCTGTTATTGGAATTAAGCCAGCAATTGAATGAGGCGGGCGAATATTATGCTTTATATTGTTCCCTTGAAACGGTGCAGGGCATTGATGATCCAAAAGAAGGGATACCGGCTATTCTCAATGTGATAACAAATCTGGTGAAATTTCATCAGAGTTTGAAACGTTATCCTTTTGCCGATCAAGTTGATTATGGCGCTTTCAATGTTGCTTTGATGGAAGCGTTCGCTTATTTTTGTCAAGAATTAGACAAACCATTGGTTGTATTATTTGATGAAGTAGATTGTTTATCAAACGGCACGCTGATTTCATTTTTGCGACAACTGAGGAATGGATACATTAACCGTAGCCTTATGCCCTTTGTGCATTCTATCGCACTGGTGGGAATGCGGAATATCCGTGATTACAAAGGAAAAATTCGTAAAGACCCAGACACATTGGGTAGTGCAAGCCCTTTTAACATTGTCAAAACCTCCAAAACGTTGCGTAATTTTGTCCCAGATGAAATCACCAAACTCTACGCGCAACATACGCAAGCGACCAATCAAGTCTTTTCACAAGAAGTGGTTGAAAGTGTTTATCATCACACTCAAGGGCAACCTTGGTTAGTGAACGCGATTGCTTGTGAAATCGTTGAGCAGATACTTGAAGGGGATGTTTCAAGAGAGATTCTACCCCAACATGTTGAACAGGCCGTGCAAACCCTGATTTTGAGACGGGATACCCATATTGATAGCCTGATGGAACGCTTAAAAGAAGCGCGAGTGCAACGCATTCTGGAACCCGTGATTATTGGCGAAAATAAACGATATGATTTGCTAGACGATGATTATCAGTATGTGCTTGATCTGGGTTTATTACGCGAGGCTTCAAAAAAACGGGTTCCCGCCAATCCGATTTATGGAGAAATTATCATTCGCACTCTCAGTTCTGAAGTTCAGATGGCAATAGGTGAACCGGATTATTTACCGGATAGGTTGGTTGACTTCTCTGAGAGACGGTAAACTGGATATGAAACGTTTACTGTCTGATTTTCAGCAATTTTGGCGGGCAAATTGTGAGAGTTGGATTAAGCGGTATCAATACGTTGAAGCCGCTCCCCATTTAACCCTGCAAGCGTTTTTACAACGAATCATCAACAGTGGTGGTGTTGTCACACGCGAAATGGCTGCCGGTAACAAACGACTTGATTTATACCTACAATATCAAGGATTCAACTACCCCATTGAATTAAAAATCCGCTATGGCGACAAAACCTACAAAGAAGGCATCGATCAATTAGCTAATTATAGGCCGATAAACTCAATTGTCAAGAAGGCTGGCTGGTTGTTTTTGATAAGCGAAAGCGTACCTCATGGAAGGACAAGATTTTTTGGCAAAGCCATCAAGTTGCTGAAAAAACGATTCATGTTGTTGGTGTTTAATGATTTATTTATGATCCATCTATGTCAATGGCATTGTGGGGCGAACCTGCGTGTTCGCCCAATGGGCTATTACAAACAGGCCGACTTACGGGCTCTTTTTATAACTGATAACTGATAACTGATAATTGAGATCAGACTCTTTTCAAGTTATACTTCGCGCTATTGTAATTTAAACGATTTTGGCTAATAGGAAATAGGGAATGACTCTATATTAACCCTTTTATTTTTAAATAAATTAAATTTGATTAACCTCGTTTTTAATTAACTATTCCTAATTGCCAATTCCAAAATTTGGCTTTGCTGACTTTAATTAAATTGATGTCATCGATTAAAATAATTATTTAGAATTAGGTACTGACTATGAAAATACTCAAATCTTTCCCTCTTATCCTCTCTCTTTTTATTGGGTTGTCACCACTAACCGTTGTGGCAGAAAAATTATCACAACCTCAATTACAATCCCCTGCTATAAAATCCGTTTTGGAGGCCGGGGCAAAACCGACATTTGATTGGGATGATGTCCCTAAAGCGAATACTTATCGATTACAAGTATCAGTCACAAACAGTTTTACAACGTCTGAGGATGGCCAAACCTGCTCTGACTGCGTGATTAATGAAAAAACCACCCAAAGTCAATTCACAGTTACCCAACCCTTGGAGACTAAAAACTATTTTTGGCGTGTCAGAGCCGGGCATACTGATGATACGATAAAGCTTGAAGCAAGTGATTGGTCCAATGTCAATTATTTCTCTGTCCCTTTACCCACACCACAATTATCCTCTCCCACGCAATGGGAAGTGCTGAAGAATTATTTACCTAAATTTGAGTGGAGTAGTATTGCTCAAGCCAACACTTATCGTATTCAAGTCGCCTCAACTGCTGAGTTTAAAACCTCTTCAGATGGCAAAACTTGTGATAATTGTGTCATTAATGAAGCCATTGAGCAAACTGAATTTCAAGCCATTAATACTTTAGTCGCGGGGACTTATTTTTGGCGTGTGAGGGCGGGGCACACGACTGATAAAAATCTTCACTCTAGTCATTGGACTGATGTGGGTATTTTTTCGACGCCAAACAATGCGCCAAAAATGCAATCTGGCTCTGTCATTTCTAAACAACCCGATTTTGTTTATAACGGTGAACTCGTCACGTTTAAGACGACTTAGACAGATCAAGAAAATAATTTTATTGTTGAAGTGCGAGTGAGATACCGGCGGGATTTAATGGTCGAGTCTGACTTGCCTTGGAAAGAAGTCTCTTTAGGCTATGTCGAGGGTACTGATCCACCACAATTTTCAAAACAAGTTCATATTGATGAGGGAGAAGGGGTATACGAATATGAATTTAGTGCCCTTGATGCGGGAACTGAAGATGGCCCGTTGTTTCATACTGAAAGAAAATGGCAACCTGTTGGCACATTCAGTGTGAAAGACTTATCTAGCGAAAACAAAAAAACCGTTTATGAAAGTGGTTCGGTTGATCGTAATCCTTTACCGCGTGGGGGGGCGATTACTTTTACAACAACTTGGAGCGATCCTGAAAATAATTATGTGGTTGATGTCAGAGCAAAATATCGCAAAGAACCTTGGCAAGCGGGTGATAGTGAACAATGGACTGAAGTGAAACTCGACTATGTTGAAGGGACACAGCCGCCACAATTTCAAGGCACGACTCATATAGAAACCCCTTTTGTCGGTGCATACGAATATCAATTCGATGCGACTGATGCACTGTCCACAACAGATAAGCCTATTCATACGCCACGCACATTAGCGGAACAATGGACAGGGGGCGGTACGTTTATTGTTGAGGATTTATCTAGCGAAAACCAAAAACCCGTTTATGAAAGTGGTTCGGTTGATCGTGATCCTTTACCGTATGGGGGGGCGATTACTTTTACAACAACTTGGAGCGATCCTGAAAATGATTATATTGTTGATGTCAGAGCAAAATATCGCAAAGAACCTTGGCAAGCCGGTGATAGTGAACAATGGACTGAAGTGAAACTCGCCTATGTTGAAGGCACACATCCACCACAATTTCAAGGCACGACTCTTATAGACGGCCCTTTTTTTGGGCGATGCGAATATGAATTTGATGCGACTGATGTATTGTCTAGAACAGATAAGCCCATTCATACGCCACGCACATTAGCGGAACAATGGACAAAAGGCGGTACGTTTGTCGTTGAAGACTACAGCACAAGCAATGCACCACCGAAACTGATTGTCAATTCTGATACGGGTGAAGGGGCATGGTTTTATCCTGAGTCAATCGTACAAAACGCTGCTATGCGTATAGTGGCCGATTGGACGGATCTGGAAAAGGATATCATCTATGCTTGGTTCAATTTTCGTGAAGTCGCTGCTGGCGATGCGGTTCCTTGGGAAGTGGTGAAATTATCTCGTGAACACCAAGAGTCTAACCGTTTTTCCAATATCATCATCAATGGTGGCAAACCCGGCCAGTATGATTATGAATTTTTTGGCGGTGATGTCATTCAACTCAACGATCAACCTATTCACACTGTCAGTGCTAAAAAAGGGACGTTTACTATTCAAGAGCCCCCGAGCAATAACCATCCTCCCACACTGAAAATCGTCAAAGTCCCCCCAAAAACGCTACGGCCCGGCCGTCAATATGAAGTGGTGGTACAGGCCCATGATGACGATAACAATCTGGCCTATGTGGACATCAATTTTGATAAGGGTGAAACTGAACGAAAAGTCACCCCTGGCGGTGATATCGACCTGTATTTCCGCACTATCTATCGTCGAGAAGGCAATTTCTGTTGGTCTGCGACGGCTTATGATGGTAGCGGGGCCAAGAGTACGCCTGTAAAAGGGTGTGTACGGATATACCTGCCACGCCCCTCTGTCAGGCGTTACCGATGGAATGGGCCGTGTCGAGTCAGAGCGGGTAATCCCATTGATATTGCCACCGGTAGCCAGATCATCAAAAATACTTTGCTCAGTGCCCGTGGTGTGATCCCGGTGAATTTCGATATCGCTTATCTCGCCAATCCAGATACCCTACAAACGGGCAATCTAGGCAGAGGCTGGCAACAAGATAACTATTTTGAGGCCCGCCTTGAGCAACAAGACGAGGGCCGGGTTATTGTTCATTGGGCCGCTAATCGCGACAACGAATTTGTTTTGGGAGAAGATGGGCATTACCGTAGTACCCAACTGGCTTGCCTTTTCGATACCTTGGAAAAACAAGAAGAGGGTGATTTCATCATTACCCGCAAAGATGGCCGGGTGTTCCATTTTAATCCTGACGGACACTTGCAAGCCCTCAGTGATCCTAAAGGCCGTCAGTTAGTCTTCAATTATGATAGCGCGGGCCGCTTAAACCAAGTTACTGAACCCGTATCAGGGGCCTTCTTGCACTATGCTTACAATGATCGTGGCTTTATTAGCAGCGTCACAGATCCGCTAGGCCGTGAAGTTTTGACTTACGCGGTAGCACAGTCGCCTTATCGGATGAGTCGGGTAACGTGGTTGACCGATTCCAGTATTCACCGTATGCGGGCTTGATGAGTCATAGTCCAGTCATGGTGGACACACCGTTTTTGTATAACGGGCGCGATGGGGTGATGACCGATGATACTGGTTTATATTACATGCGAGCCCGGTATTACAACCCAGAAATTCGGCGGTTTGTAAATCAGGATGTGTTGTTGGGCGAGATTGCTGAAGGGCAGACTTTGAATCGGTATGCTTATGTGACGGGGGAGCCTGTTCGATTTGTTGATCCGTTTGGGTTAAGTAAGGATGTCTGGTGCTTTCATGGAAAGAATGTAGGGCCATGCTATAACAAGAATGAGCCTGGTGATGATGAATTCGATAACGGAGCTAAGAAACATGATGAGTCAGTATCCAGTTCAGCCTCAGGGTGGTTTAATGTTTTTAAGTATTCTGAAGATTGGAAAGCTGATCTAGTATTCGCTTGGGAAGCCGCTAGAGCTAAAAATATAAAGAAAGGAATTGTGGGACAAGGCGTGCGTGCAGGAGCTGTGGTTCTTGAAACTACCGTTGGTACTCTCAAACTATGTGTTGAAGTAGTAAAACGGAATACAGTAAAAGAGAAGAAGGACAGTCTCTTTTCAGAGTTCTTTTTTCAGTTATATAGAGATGAGATACGTGCTTTGTATATAGAACAAGTGTTTGGGCCCATATATTATATTGATTAAAATCAATAAGTTATACGAAAAAACGTCAAAATTTCGGATTTTCAATAACCTTGATAAATGGAGGCTGATGCAAAGGATTGCCCATACATACTATCTATTTCTTGTAAGGGAAAATCCCTTGTGCTTGCCTTTGATACTGAAGCTTTCCCACTTAAATACCCCAGTACCGACATGACATTTCGGCAGAATTTTGTATATAAACTAAAATGTGGCACTGGTTTAGCTGAGTGTAAAAACTATAAAAATCAATCTGTTATAAATAATATAGTCAAAAGAGGGTAATCGCCTTGTTTTTCAAGGCAATGAAAGCCTATTTAGCCATCAGGATTGCATTGAACTGAACCAGTGCCCAAAATGTATGCTAAAGAATAATGTAGCAAATTGAGTAGTACAACGGATTTACGGATTAATACTGATTAATGCCAGTGAATCAATCCGTTCACTCCGAAAATCCGTTGTACTAAATAGATAGACAGATATTTAATCCTGTTAATCTTTAAATCCGTGTAATCCTGTTCCAATCTTTCAATGGGAAATCAAAAGTTATTTAATGTCATACTACAAGAAGCTGAAGACGGTTGAATTGTAGCCGAATGCCCCGCATTGCCAGGTTGTGTATCACAAGGCAAAGATAATCAACAAGCCATTGATAATATTAAAGAAGCTATCACAGCATGGTTATGGGCTGAAAATCAACAGGCTAATCAAGTTCACCAAGTTAGGCGGCCTAAAAAACGAACCTTTGGCAGTGCCAAAGGCAAATATCAACTTGCCCCTGATTTTGATGCACCGTTAGACGATTTTAAAGAATATATGCCATGACAGGGCGCATTCCCAAAAAAAGGTCATTATCAATTTTGGCCTTCGCAAAATAACTTGCTGTTAGCTTGGAGTGCATGTTATTTTGCTGTTAGCTTGGAGTGCAAAATTTATTTTGCCGTTAGCTTATCAGTTTTGGCCTTCGCAAAATAAATTTGGAACGAAAATAAACCTTCGCAAAATAAATTTGGAACGAAAATAAACCTTCGCAAAATAAATTTGGAACGAAAATAAACCTTCGCAAAATAAATTTTGCACTCCAATCAGGCCGAAAGCAAAATAACAGGAACGAAAATCGGCTTTTCATCTATGCCTTTTTTTAGGCAATGCGCCTGCCATGATATTTTATTAAAGAATATAAAAAAGCATTGGAGACTAAATGAAAACCACATACCAAACCCCAAATGATTGGTATCAAGCCAATAAAAATGAGTTGAAAAAACATCGAGGTGAATGGATTCTCTTTACTCATGAAGGCATCATTGCTCATGATAAAAATTATCTCAAAGTGAGTGAAGCGATCAATGGGCTTTCATCTCCCTACCTGATTGATCATATTTTTGAAACTGATTTTGTTGAACCGACTCGATTGATTCCCATTCGATTTAAACAGGTTAGACAACATGAATGGCAACCTAAATATGATGTCACTTTAAAACTGAAATCTGAAAGATCACTTAAAATGTTAGTGGATTCTGGTGCAGATTTTAGTCTGATTCCCAAACAACTCGGGATTGATCTAGGATACGAGTTAGCGATAGGAGAATTAGTCAATCAAGCGGAAGGTGTAGGGGGTCATGTCGATTACGTTCTCAGGCAAATCGAAATACAAATAGACACCCATACCCTTACCATTCCGATTGCTTGGATACAAACAGAGCTATGTGAAGATATTATCTTAGGTAGAGAAGTGGTATTTGATTTATTTGATATTGAATTTAAACAGGCTGAAGAAAAAATCCTGTTTAAAAAAAGGCCGTAGTCAATTTCAATTGTCTGAATTAGAATGTTCAGAATTTAAGGGATGACACAGATTAAAAGAGAGACAGGATTTAATCTTGTTAATCTTTAAATCCGTGTAATCCTGTTCAAATGTTTTTTATTCAGTTAACAAGTTAACCGGAAAAATTTATGCAATCTGTGAGGCTTTTTTTGAGGATTTTTTCACGCAAAGACGCAAAGGCGCAAAGGTGCTAAGTCTTTAAGTCTTTACGTGAGATTCATCCTTTGAAAATCATTATCTGAATATATCTATTTGCATTAATAATGCTTCTGCTTCTTGTGTGATTCAAACCTCTCACCCTTTAATAAGGAAGATAACAATGAATTTCCACAGACTTTACAAAAAAGCGTTTGCCGCGACGCTTGCTTTAGCCTTCACAGCACCCAGCTACGCGGTTGTTTACAGCTATGACAAACTTCACAGACTCACCACGGTTAGCCATAATTCTGGACAAGTTATTCATTATACTTATGATCCTGCGGGTAATCTGGCCAGTGTCACAAGTGTTATCCAATCTTACACGATTATTATCGGTACTGAACAAGATCAAGTGTTCGTGTTTTCGCCTACAGGCGAACTGAAATACCAGTTTAAGGCAAAATACAGTGATAGGGGTATTGCTGTGGCTACCCTTGATTCAGACGACGATGGCACTGATGAAATCGCTGTTGCCAGCCGAGAGAATATTACACTGTATGAACAAGAGGGAACTGAAAAACGGACTTTTACCGTCTCAGAAATCAATGCCACGCTTGCGGTAGCTCAGATAGCCGGTCAACCTGAAATCATTTCAGCCTCTAAAATGTTTAGCGATGGAGACATGTCTCGATATAGTGTAGAAGGCGATTTTCTGGGAAGGCACTGGACTGATTTTAAACGGTTTAGTTTAACCACTGCTGATCTGGATAGAGATGGCAACGATGATCTGATTGTCGGTTCACGAGAAAGTAATCAAGTCAGTGTCAATGACATCACTTTCTCTGTTTTTCAAGATGAACCACACACTCGGAAAGGGGCACGTAAAAAGGGCCAAAGTAAAGTCACTATCTGCCATAAGGGTAAAACGAAAAGCGTTCCCGAACCTGCCCTGAAAGGCCATTTGGGCCACGGTGATAGCTTGGGCCCTTGTCAGGCCTCGCCGCCACCAAGCCCTCAACCAACACAACCTTCTCAACCGACACCTGCACCAACTGGCAACACAACACCTCAACCCACAACGCCAGAACCAACTGGCGGCACAACACCTCAACCCACAACCCCAACCTTACCCCCTGCGCCGAATGAAATCCTTTATGGTGTCAATGTCGCGGCTGGTGATATCAATGGTGATAGTCAAGTAGAAATCATTGCGGCTATGGCGACTAATGGTGGCTTAATAGAAATCCGTAGTGCGACAGGAGAATGGATCACTGAATTTGAGGCCTTTGACCAAAAATCGGGGGGTGTTGTCACAGTCGGTCAAATTGTCGGTAATGCATGGCCTGAGATTATTGTGAGTAATGGCCTTGAAATTCGTATTTTTGATGGCAAGGGTGAACTGATTGATAGCTTCCAAGGTGTAGACAGTGACAGGATTGTGAGTTTAGCCGTTGGGAAAGAAACGATACCCATGATCAATCCAGAAACTGAGCAGACACAACCGACAGATATCAATACGGCCGATGTCACATTAACACCAGAGCCAACTATTTTAGCTGAGGAGTCTGGTACCGTCTCAACGCAAACGCCCGTTTCTGGACAACCTGAAACCGTGGAAAATCCAGATAACGCAACACCCTTGGCTGAATCAGAAGGAGTAACAACGACGGCGGAAGAAGAGGATTTCTTAGCCGGTGTCGAAACAACAACAGCGCGGCCGGTTTATTCACCGCTTCCAACGACAGGCACGATTAGCTATAGTTATCAATATAATGGGCAGACTTTAAGCGATGTACGGATTGAGCCAGGTATCAGTATTTCTAAGGTAAAGCTAAAGGGTAAAATCACCAATCACGGCTTAGTTTCCAATGCAACCATTTTACCCGATGCCACATTCACAGGGGGTAAAATGTCGAGTTATATCACGAATCAGGGAACAATCGTCGATATAACCTTTGTTGGCGCGAAATTGACAGGTGGGTATTTGTCAGGATTGATTAAAGTGAGTGCCGAAAAAGAAATGAATTTGGGTGTTTTAAAGCAAGTCACCATTTTGCCGGACACAACCGTTATTGATGCCGTTTTATCAGGCGATATTGATAATCAAGGTTTATTATCTGATGTCACCATCCGCTCAGATGGAAACGTGACAGGTGGCATTTTGCGTGGCAGGATCAAAAATAAAGGCATCTTACGAGACATAGCGTTAGCTGAAGCTACCCAGATTCGAGGCGGCAAACTCGCTGGAAACATTATAGGCTACAAACATAACAAAGCCCGGCTTGAAGAACTTGAAGTGATTGAGCATACCGTTCTTGAAAACGTGATTATAGGGCAAGGTGTTCATTTGAGAAAGGATGTCGTGATAGGCCAAGGCGTTGAATTTACAAGTGTTCTCAGTTATCAATAGCCCGGATAAAATATCCCCTGAAACGGGGCGCGATTAAAAGTGCGGGGGAGAGGGTCCCAAATAGACTGTCCACCATCATAGCTTAAAAAACTTTTTGTTGAAGGTTAGTCACATTTAGGTGACTTGGCTTAATAACCCCCGCACTTTTAATCGCCCCCCCGGAAACGCATTGACTATTTATTGGGTACCATAAAGACGAAAATTATCTATTGCTGGTAAATCTCTGTGGTACTCTGTGTTCTCTGTGTTGAAAAAAAAGCGTCAAACAGATAGGTGGTCAGTTAAATCTAAACAACAATCTTTATCCAGCTAACATAAACTGATGGAGAGAAAAATGACACTCAACTTTGTCTTGCCTTTGAACAGGCTTGCCTGGTTAGCTATGGCCAGCCTATTTCCTTTGAGTCTATTGGCACAACAAGCTTTACCTGATTTAGGAGCAGCACAAGCCACCAATGTCGATAATCAACCGGTTGCCTCGGCAACAACCTTTGCTGGCGGCCTTTCTGTCAATGAGCTGACTTTCCTTAAAGAAGATAACATTGATGTACAAAAAAAACGCAAAAATCAGGGGGGCAATTACCGTTGATCCCAAGGATATTGGACAAATAGCGGATATTGTTGTTTATGTTAGTTTCGCCACACTGGATAATCAGGGGAATCCCGCTTTATTTATGCTGGACGAAAATGGAACGGTGTTACCTTGGAATTTCGATCCGCTCAACTAAGTCAAAACCATGTTGATGAACAATCCTTGTAGCAAACGTCGTGTTTGTTCGCATGCATTTTCATCGTTATTGTTACTATTTTTTCATTTATAAAACTTTTCGACGCAAAGTACAACAACCCATATATCTCGTTTTTTTTGCAATTCTACCAATCAACCCACAATATCATTTATGGATAGTTTTCATTTTGAATGGGATCAAAACAAAAATCAATCGAACCATGAAAAACATGCTGTCTCATTTGAAGAAGCGCAAACTGTTTTTTACGATGAAAATGCTATTGAATATTATGATCAGAATCATTCCTCAGAAGAAGAACGTTTTATTATGTTAGGCATTAGTTATCAACTGAGCTTACTCGTGGTTTCCTTATTGCATAAAGAAACATAACGCTATTAGAATCATATCAGCCAGAAAAGCGACTAAAAAGGAGGCAAAAGCCTATGGAAAAGGAATATGACTTTGAAAACATGACAGGGCATAAAAACCCTTATGCCTCAAAACTCAAACAAGACATTACGATTCAACTAGAAAACGATATACTAGACTATTTTCAAAGTTGCTCAAAAGAGACAGGCATACCCTACCAACAACTCATCAATTTATATTTAACGTGATTGTGTTATCTCTAATCGTAAACCTGTTCTCACTTGGGTATCTTGATAAAACGGCCTGGGTGGGTAGACGCTTCGCTACAACACATTTTCAACAGATTAATGATGGGCGTTGCATACCTCTACCCGCCCTACGCGGGATAGAATATTAAGGGCATTTTAAACATCAGCATACGCAAAACGGAGTTTATTGATTATCAGTTTAAAAAATACGCCAAGCCGGTAGGGCGATAACTTTGGGAAGCCCTTGTAGTTCAACCTTCAAGCAAACCTGACCGGTTTTGAAAACCTGTCAGGTTTTCAATTTAAAAACAACATGTTACGTTTAAACCTCAAACCCACCCACAAAATCATCAAAACGTTCTACCAAGAAATCGCGGCCCTTTCTGAATTAAAGATCAATACGGAAGGGGCCGTTGCCCCGGCCTTTGCGACGCTTTTACGGTATTGCGCCAACCAATGCGATTTACAATTTGTGGAACAATATCCGCTGAATCGCGAAGGTAAACGCCCCATCAGAACAGATGGCACCTTATTAGATCAATTTGAATTGCGACATGGTGTCTGGGAAGCCAAAGACATCAAAGATAATTTAGCCAAAGCCATTGAACAGAAATTTAAACAAGGCTATCCAAAAGACAATATTTTGTTTCAAACCCCAAAACGCTTAGTCTTATGGCAAGATGGGCGTGAAGTGTTTAATGAAGAAATCACACTGCATCCCAATTTATTGATTGACGGATTGAGGCTCTTTTTCGGCTACAATCCACCGGCTTATGAGCAATGGATTGAGGCCGTTATTGCTTTCAAGGATAAAGTCAAAGAACACGGTGACGCACTGCTTAAAATTGTTGAACAGGAATTAAAAACCAATCAAGCGTTTATTCAAGCTTTTGAGGGATTTACCCAATTGTGTCAGGATGCGATTAATCCCAATTTATCAAAGAATGCCGTTAAAGAAATGCTAATTCAACACTTGTTGACGGAGCGCATTTTTAGAAAGGTTTTTGATAATCCCGATTTTGTGGAACGCAATATTATTGCGCGTGAAATTGAAACGGTGATCACGGCTTTAACTTCGCGTTCATTTAGTCGCCATGAGTTTCTCAAAAAACTGGATAGGTTTTATGGGGCGATTGAAACGACGGCTTCGACGATTGATGATTATGCTCATAAGCAAGATTTTCTCAACGCCGTTTATGAAAAGTTTTTCCAAGGTTTTGCCACCAAAGTCGCTGATACGCACGGTATCGTTTATACGCCGCAACCGATAGTGAATTTTATGGTGCAATCGGTAGAAGACATTTTACAAAAAGAGTTTAATAGCTCTTTGAGTCAAGAAGGCGTGCGGATTCTTGATCCTTTTGTGGGCACGGGTAATTTTATTATTCGGGTTATGCGAGCTATCAATAAATTTAGCTTGAAAAACAAGTATTTAAACGAGTTGCATTGTAATGAAGTGATGTTATTGCCTTATTATATTGCGTCGATGAATATTGAACATGCCTATTATGAAATCACGGGGCAATATGAACCGTTTGAAGGGATTTGTTTAGTCGATACTTTTCAATTGGCAGAAGACAGGCAAGCGACTTTGTTTACGACGGAAAATACTGAGCGCGTGAATCGCCAAAAAAAGGCCCCCATTTTCGTGGTTATCGGTAATCCGCCTTATAATGTCGGCCAAGTCAATGAAAACGATAACAATAAGAATCGCAAATACGAAGTCATTGATGAATGGGTGCGCGATACTTATGCCAAGGATTCCAAAGCCACCAATAAAAATGCCTTATCCGATCCTTATGTGAAAGCGATATGTTGGGCTTCACGGCGTATTGAAGATGAAGGCATTGTCGCATTGGTTACCAATAATAGTTTTTTGGATAGCATTGCTTTTGATGGAATGCGGAAACAGTTGGGGCAGGATTTTTCAAAAATTTACATTCTGGATTTAAAGGGTAATGTGAGAACAGATTCCATGCGCGATGGTATTCCCATTGGAGAGAAGCATACGGTTTTTGGATTAGCGGCAATGGTAGGTATTTCAGTCATTTTTTTGGTGAAAAAACGTACACAAGGAAACGCTCAAATTTTTTACAGTGCTGTTGACTGGAAAGCGACTCGTTTAGAAAAATTTGCTTTAATGGAAAAAGCTGGCGTTTTTTCAAAATTGGATTATCAAACGATACAACCTGATAAAAAACACACTTGGCTCACAGAAGGCTTGCATTCAGAGTTTGATGATTTTATGCCGTTAGGTACGAAAGAAACGAAGGCGGCTAAAACGGAAATTGAGGGAGTGGTTTTTAAGATTTATGGGATTGGCGTACAAACTAACCGTGATGCGTGGGTATATAATTTTAATCGTGCCACTCTTAAATATAATGTTGAGAAGACGATAGACTTTTATAATTTTCAGGTGTCAAAATTACAAACTGTTGGAAAACAGGTCAATATTGATGATTTTGTTGAATATGATGAGAGTAGAATTAACTGGAGTAGGAATTTAAAACGTCAATTGAAAAGTGGTCATTTAGCACATTTTAGTGATGAAAAAATAAGAACTTCTCTTTATAGGCCTTTTGTCAAGTCTTATCTGTTCTTCGATAGGATAATGAATAATGATGTTTATCCAGCTACAGTGATTTTTCCTAAACTTGAAACACAAAATCAGGTGATTTGTGCCACGAATCATTCACAGATTCCTTTTGTTGTTCAAATCACAAACGGTATACCAGAAACGGCAGTTGGTGGACGCACTACCCAATGTTTCCCCTTCTACACCTACAATGAAGAAGGCACTAATCGCAAGGAAAACATCACAGACTGGGCATTAAACCACTATCAAACCCACTACCAAGACAACAAGATCACGAAATGGGATATCTTTCATTATGTTTATGGATTACTGCATCACCCCGTTTATCGGGAAAAATATGCTTTGAATCTCAAAAGAGAATTGCCGCGCATTCCACTCGCACCCGATTTTTGGGATTTTGCAGACGCTGGAAAAAAACTGGCTGACTTACACCTCAACTACGAACAACAACCAGAATACCCTTTAAAATGGATGGACAAAGCCGATACGCCCTTAGAGTGGCGCGTCGAAAAAATGAGATTATCCCGCGATAAGCGGCAAATCATTTATAACGATTCCCTCAGTATCGGCGGCATTCCCCCCGAAACCTTTGACTATCGTCTCGGCAATCGATCCGCCCTTGATTGGGTGATTGATCAATATCGCATCAAAGTCGATAAAAGAAGTGGCATTGTTAATGATCCGAATCGCTTGGATGATGAAGAGTATATTGTGCGGTTGATTGGAAGGGTGGTTTTGGTGAGTGTTTCGACGGTGGATGTGGTGAAAGATTTGGAGAATTTGGTGTTATAATTAATGATCATTTTATTGTGATGGTGTAGAGACGAGATGCTCGCGTCTTATATACAGAGACGCTTCGCGATCGCGTCTCTACGAGTCACAAGGTTTCGTTATATTTCATTAGACTTAATCAATGAACATTGTCTTTTTCTTCAACCCTCATATCACAAAACAATAAGGACTATAATGATAATTCTAACTGCCTTCAATAAAGGCGGTGTTGGTAAAACCACTCTGGCAGTGCATGTCGCTGGTTTACTAGCAGAAAATGGACGAGTGTTATTAGTTGATTGCGTTGATCAATATGATGCTTTCTCATTTTATTGTCGTCAAGAACCTAAAAATGTATTGGTACCACAACGGGCCAAAAATCATGAAGGCTTAACCGTGATTTGGAATCCAGATCAAACACAAATAACTCGCTTAGTTGAACGCAGTGAATATGAACACATTGTACTTGATATCAACAGCCCAAACGAAGACACCGTGAAAGTGATCGTAGAAAATGAGCCTGATATTATCTTATTACCGATTAATGATCAGGCATTAGCACTTGATAAACTGAGTGATACTTTGGCTATAGTGGCTGCCATGCAAAAAACAAATTACCGCAGTAAAGTCAGAATTGTTCCTTTAGGCGCAATAAAAGCACGAATCGAAGAATGCTTAGCGCAAATTGCCGTTAAGCCAACAAACTTACAAATGACAAAACGAATCAAGAAGCATATTAAAGAATTTCCTGATGCGTTACAAACGGGTCAATTTGTTTGGCATTATGAGGGATGTGAGTACATACGTGACATCTTACAAGAAACCATTCAGGGATAAATAGGAGGAAACATGCCTCGAAAAAAACAACCCAGTATTGCGGTTAAAAAAGCACTGGAAGAGATGCCAAAAACAGAGGAAACTCAATCGGCTTATCAGACGATTTCAGTCAAGTTGACACAATCTCAGTTAGACAAACTGAAAGAAATCACTATGTTGGGTATGAATGAGCGTTTCGCGCTTAATTTAGTGATGCGGTATGCGATTATTTACGCCAACAAGAAAAAACAACCGATGGAAAAACTAAAAGGTTTCCCCAAAAGATTTGGTAATAGGCCAATTGACGTTGAACCCACCGCTGAGACGATAATGATGTTGAACGAAAACGATTTGATGGATAAATCGAAAGAATTGGTTGTTTTCGGTTTAAAACTTTTCTATGAACGATTATTGAATATTAAATAGCTTTCCATGACTATGAGGCTGCTTACTTTTCCACAAAGACGGGCTATTATTAAGGGGCTACTCAGTGCCAGTAATCCAACTAAACAAGAACTTGGGCGACGATTCGCTTATTTTCTTGGTTTTACGCCAGGCCCAAGAGGTCCTGATGATGGCATTGATGGTTTAATCGAAGAAAAGGGTTTAAAAATTCACTTTCAAAGCAAGTTAAGTGCTAATAAACTCAATGTAGATGAAGCCAAAAAATATTACTCTGATATCATTGTTCATGGGGCCAACATCAGTATCATGTTAGCGGGTGTGGGTTATACAAAAGCATTTCTTGCACGTCTTGCTGCTCATAATGACATAAGCCCTGTTAAAATTCATTTATTGATGCTTGAGGATATTTTTGGTGAAACAGAAAGCTATGAAAAAGCCAGAAATGATCTACCCCGCTTGAGTCAACTTCAAAATTTGGATTGGTCATCTTATCACTAATTTTCTATCATTGTTTGTCGTTCCCAAATTCTATTTGGGAATGACTTTTTCGTTTCAAAATTCCATTTGTTCATTCCTGAAACAATGTTCTGCATTGTACCCTTTTTCCAATTTATTTTCGCGAAGGCGCAATTTTCGTTCCAAATTTATTTTGCTTGCAGCCAAGATTGATAATGACCTTTTTTTGGGAATGCGCCCTGTGCCCTTAACAATTTTAAATGATACGATACTTTTGGTATAAATATTGCTTTTGATATTAGAATTGTGATTCAAAATAAGTCTTTCTTATTTGAGCGTTTACTCGCTAATGCTATTATAAAAAAAATAACCTATCTCCAACACTTAAACCAGTGTGTGCTAGATGCCTATAGTTTCAGATAAATTGGTTAGCCTTAGACATTACTCAATATCAAGCCTATCAATGTCTTGATAAGGGGTAACTGATAACTGATTTCCACGCTAAAGTTTCGCGAAGCGAAACTTTAGCGTGGAACTGATAACTGATATAGTCGCGTTGGTTTTGTGTCATTGCGAATAGGGGATGGGGAATGGGTTCGCAATTCAAATTGTTGTGTATCAAATTAAGGCCCACTGACTAATTCCCACTGACCAAATCCTGCCTAAAGAACCATTCTCAATGATCCATGCCCAACGATCCATTTAACCCCGAAACGGAAATCCGCTTTCGGATGAATTGTATTTTAATTCTATTTTTCGCTTTGTGGTGCCAGCCATTTAATGATAATAAAGGAGAGGATCGATATGTCTTATAAATTTCTACAAGTCTTGTTTTTGACTGGGCTCGCTTTGCTGCGGCCTGATGATGTACTCAGTGCCACTTATTATGTTTCCAGTTTGGGTGGAGACGATAGCAATGAGGGCACTTCTGAAGCCACGCCGTGGCAAACCGTGGCTAAACTCAATGAGCTGATCTTTGAAGATAATGCCACTATTCTCTTTAAGCGGGGTGAGGTTTTTCGGGGTGCGATTAGTTTTAAAGGCGCGCCAACTGGGCTCACCATTGGGGCTTACGGCAGTGGCGATCGGCCGGTTATTGCTGGTAGCGTTCAAATCACGGGTTGGACAGCTACAACGCATTCTGCGCTCGGTTCAAATGTTTATGAGGCCGATGTGTCTTCTTTCATTCAACAGGATGATAAGGGTAATGAGAATACCATTGAACAACTGTTTGTTAATGGTAAATTTATGACGATTGCCCGTTATCCTAATGTGGCTTCTCCCGCAAATAAAAACTGGCTTCAAGTGGGCGCGGGTGCTGGGACTGATGCTTTTACTGATCCTCAGTTAGCGGCTTATGCTAAGGCTGATGGTTATTGGAAAGGGGCGACATTACGCATCAGAGATTATAGTTGGACTTATAAGGTGCGTGAAGTCACGGGTTATGTTGCCCAAAAGGGTAAAATCACGGCCACCGGTTTGGGCGATCAATTGCCTGAATGGGGTTATTTTTTAGACGGTAAATTGGAAGAATTAGATCATCCCGGTGAATGGTACTATGATGCGACAGCTCAAAAAATCTATTTTTATCCGCCTACCGGTGTTGATCCCAATACCTTATTGATAGAAGGTTCAACCTATCAAATTGGGATGAGTATCAGTAACGAGAAGCATCATGCTGTGATCGAAAATATCAGCTTTCGTCATTTTACTGTAAATGGTTTTAAGATTTCTGGCTCTGATAATGTGACGCTTAAAAACTGTTATTTTGACCACAATGTGATTGGTGTGATGATCTGGGATAGCGCTGATGTCTTAATTCAAAACAACACTTTTGATCATCAATTCAATATCGGCATATTACTGCTGCCATCAACCGGATTTGATGTGAAAGACAGTGTCATTGAAAAAAACCAGATTACCAATACCGCCATGTATCCTGCTTATGGTGTCAGATACGATGGTATTTACAATGGCATGGGCATTATCGCATTTGGTAAAGCTTATACCATGAGGCAAAATACCCTCGAAAATACTGGGCATGTCGGTATTTACCTTAAGGCTGAGGGTCATCATCTTGTCGAAAATAATGTGATTCGCAAGTCCTTGTTGCTGCTTAATGATGGTGGGGCTATTGCTATCAGTTCAGATGGCAATATTATCCGAGGTAATATCTTGCTTGAATCGGTTGGTAATGTTGATGAATCAAACGGATGTGGTAGTCTTAATAAGAACCCTTGTTCGCATCATCATGCTTATGGCATGGGTATCGGGGCCGATAACACTTTCAAGGATAATGTGATTGAAGGCAACACGGTGGCCAATAATCAACATCAAGGTATTCGCCTTAATTCGTTTATCAATACCACCGTTCGTAAGAATTTGATTTACAATAATAAAAATCAGATTGTTATCGAAGATATCTACGGTAGCCAAGAATCATACAATAATGTTGTGGAAAATAACATTATTTACTCACTTCATCCTGATCAATACGGTGTCAAATTGAGCAATGACACCAATCATGGGCTGTTTGAAAACAACTATTACTGTAATCCTTCATCAGAAGCGGTTTTTGTCAGAGATGCTAAAATCTATTCTTTAGGACACTGGCAACAAGCCTTTCCGGATTATGATAAAAATTCAAAATGGTGCGGTTTACATTTTGAGGAATACGCTGTTTCCAATATGGGTGCCAATTTAATTGCCAATTCGACTTTTGATGCGGACAGTTCAAATTGGGGGGGCTCGACTTTTGATAATACGACTGCCAACTGGCTCAATCCCACTTCTTTTGATCCTAATCAGCCCCAAATGGATGGGGGCAGTTTAAAAGTTGTTTTTAAAGATCAAGAAGCTAAGGTGATTCCTCAAAAAGTGGCTTTAGTTGAAAATCAGTGGTATCAGTTGAGCTTTAGCGTGATTGGGAGTGGTTTTGGAAGCCTTAAACTGAGAATTAACCAAGTCGAGTCGGGTAACACTTCGATTTTGCAAGAAAGATTTTTCGCCTACGACTCAAATCGTCAAGACTATAACTGGTTTTTTCAATCACCCGTTACGACGGATTCTGGTAAACTGATTTTTATAACGCAAGAACATGATGCCAAAACCTATTGGTTAGACAATGTGGTTTTAAAACCTGTGCAGGTTACTCAGAACGATGCGACTCAACAATCTGGGCTATTCATCAATACGACAGATCAGCCTAAAACCTTCGACTTGCAAGGTACGACGACCTATTTTGATTTAGAGGGCAATGAGGTGACGGGTAGTCTAACGCTGCAACCGTTTTCTTCTAAAATGCTCACGACAACTGCGGGAACGCCTTTGCCACAATCTACCCCTTTGGTTTTGACGCTCAGCACATCGGGTAATGGTCAAGGTACGGTGACTGCGCCGATAGGATTGGGGACTGGCATTGATTGTGGTAGCCGTTGCACGGAAGAGTATCTTTATGCTGCTTCGATCAAAATGACGACAACGCCTGATTCTCATTCTGCTTTTACCGGATGGAGCGGTAGCGGATGTTCGGATACTTTTCTGATCACAGAGGATAAGACTTGCACAGCACTTTTTGATCTGTTACCCGATAGCTATAGCTTGGCGATCAATAAAACCGGCACTGGCAGTGGTGAGATCAGTAGTCAGCCAACTGGCATTCATTGTGGTACACAATGCGGGGCAAGCTATGCCCGTGACGCGCTAGTGACGTTAACGGCTTCTGCTCAGAGTGGTTCAACCTTTGAGGGCTGGACTGGTGCTTGCAGTGGTAGTCACGCCTCAACTTCTGTTACCCTCAATGCTTCGCAAAGTTGCACGGCCACTTTTAACATCATACCCGCTCCCCCACCCGCTCCTCCTCCCCCACCTCCCCCCCCTCCTCCCTCCTCTCCTCCCTCTTTACCGCCTACTGTGAGTTATAAGCTGGCGCTCGAAAAAGCGGGAACGGGGAGGGGTACAGTCAGTAGTGTACCGGCTGGTATCGAGTGTGGTTCCGATTGCCTGCAATATTATACCAGCGACACTGAAATCACTTTAACCGTCACACCGGCTACGGGTTCAAGCTTTGTTGGCTGGGAGGGTGAGCATTGTGCCAACTCGTTCACTATCATGGCCGATATGAATTGCACGGCTATCTTTGATAAGGCCCTACCACGTTATACCCTGAAACTCAATAAAGCGGGTACAGGCATCGGTCAAGTGAGTAGTACACCAACTGGCATTGACTGTGGCAGTGATTGCACAGCAAGCTATACCCAGGGTACTCAGGTGAGTTTGATGGCAAGCCCTGAGACGGGTTCAAGCTTTGCCGGTTGGCGCTTTGATAAGTGTTCCAATTCATTTACGATTGAAGCGGACATGGATTGCACGGCCATTTTTAACACCGAATTGCAGCCGGAATCGCAGCCGTCATCCTCTTCGCCTTCATCGAGCTATACGCTGACACTCAATAAAGCGGGGAGTGGCCTCGGTCAAGTGAGCAGTACACCGATTGGCATTGAGTGTGGCAGTGATTGCACGGCCAGCTACACCGATGGTATTCAGGTGAGTTTGACAGTAAGCCCAGAGACGGGTTCAAACTTTGCCGGTTGGCGCTTTGATAAGTGTTCCAATTCATTTACGATTGAAGCGGACATGGATTGCACGGCCATTTTTAACACCGAATTGCAGCCGGAATCGCAGCCGTCATCCTCTTCGCCTTCATCGAGCTATACGCTGACACTCAATAAAGCGGGGACTGGCCTCGGTCAAGTGAGCAGTACACCGATTGGCATTGAGTGTGGCAGTGATTGCACGGCCAGCTACACCGATGGCAATCAGGTGAGTTTGACAGCAACCGCTGAGACGGGTTCAACCTTTGCCGGTTGGCGCGGCGATAACTGCTCTGAGTCGATTACCCTCACGGCCGATATGGCCTGTACAGCAACCTTTAATATTAATACAATCCGCCCTACACCTCAGTCTAGTTACAGGCTGACGCTCAACACCATTGGTACAGGTCATGGCCAGGTGAACAGTACCCCAGCCGGTATTGATTGCGGTACAGATTGTACACAAGACTATAGCCGTGACACCGTCATCACCTTAACAGCGATCCCGGATGCGGATAGCTACTTTACCGGTTGGAGTGGTGATTGTCAGGGTATCAGCCCTACAATGATTAGGGTCATGAACAAAAGCGTTAATTGCATGGCAAACTTTGCGTTATTACCTGCTTCACAATCGCATCCTATCAACTACACGCTAACGCTCAAGATTATCGGCAAAGGCTTGGTCACCAGTGAGCAAACCGGTATCCATTGCAGTACGGATTGCACTGAAGACTATAGCAGTGGTACTCTTGTCACTTTAAGCGCAATCCCAACGCCCGATAGCCACTTTCTTGGTTGGGGTGGCGATTGTCATGGCCTTAAGGATTCCATTCGCGTTCTCATCAACCAAGCTAAAAATTGCACAGCCCAGTTTAAGTCGTCTACCTCTCCAAGGCAGTCCATCTCAGTTGCGAGCTACCCGCTTACTATAACAACAAAGGGAAAGGGATTGATCACGACTCAACAGGTGGGCATTAGCTGTGGCACAAACTGCACTGCTCACTATCCAAGTCGTCAAACCGTCACTTTGATAGTGACTTTAGAAGCGGATACGCAGTTTATTGGCTTCAGTGGCGACGCCGATTGCCATGATGGGCAGGTAAGTATGAATAAACCCGTTTATTGCGTGGCCACTTTTCAATCCAGTAACCCTGATAGCACGCGGAAAACTCAAGACGACAAAACAGACACCGTTACTATATTAAAAGCCTCTAGCATCACTACAGAAAATGAGGCCCCCCAAGTGCCACTTGAAATATCAAGCTGTCCGAAAAGCGGTTTGATCACCATGCCCTGTCAGGGCGAGGGAGAAAGACTCACTAATCTGAGCATTGGCGAACAAGGGGATATCAGTGATGCTGTATTAGAAGGCACGATTATTAATCAAGGCCGGGTGTCTAACGCGACGATTACATCGCAAGCGATATTAAGCGGTGGGAAAGTCAGTGGCATTATCACCAATGAAGGGCGCATGGAGAACTTTGAATTTCGCGGTGCGATGGTAACAGGCGGTACCTTAACTGGGACGATCACGAATACCCAAGGCGGTGTTCTAAAAGATGTGCATTTAGGGGCCAATACCCATATCAGCGGTGGCAAACTGGCAGGCCAAATTATTGGCGATGACAATGCCCTTGCGCGATTAGAAAACCTAGAAATTGAAGCCAGTAGTCACTTATCGGGTATCCTGATTGGCGACAACGTACAACTACCTGATGACATCACCTTAGGAAAGGGTGTGCGTTTTGCCAGCCATAGTCTGATTCCAAAGCACTTAGAACTGATAGCCTTGTTACCCGCCATACCCAATTCATTGAATTGTGCTGAAACGGTGATAGGGCCAGAACGTGTTGATTTATCGACAGATATTGTTCAGCCTAGCGAGGGTATTTTGACCGCTATCAATGCGTTACCCTATCTGAAAGACAGTGATTGGGAGATAACCCAAAATACTCCTTATGGCTATTTACAATTGGGCCTAGAAACCATACGGTTTGCAGTACAACCCGTATCCGTAAAACGCGCTACAGACAGCGCATATTTGCAAGTACAAGACGATCAAAGCACACGCTTTATAACTGACACAGGACTTGACATACTCGCTCAACCTGCTGTACAAGCCCCCTGCGAATTACAAACCGCTTTGGCGGCATTTGGCCTACCTGACTTGATTGTGCAAACGAACGGTAATTTAAAGATACCCGTCTCAGACGAAGGAAATTGGTTCAGTGCGCGTCCGGATTTTGCCTCGGTAGAAGTGGGTAGTGACAAAACGCCAGGGGTGTACTTTTCCAACTCTCCCGTTCTCAGTGGCTTGAAGATTGCCACTCTCGTTTTCACAGATCAAAACGGTATTAGGCGTGAGCAGATGATTTATCCTGCTTTAGCACAGGCACTACACACGTCCGCTGAAAAAGTCGTTATAGCCCCCTACGGTGTCGTCAGTTTTCAATTAGCGGGTCAAAGCTATCGTGGCGTAGTCGATTATCTGATTACGCAATCGACCGTCCCCACAACAGATCAGATGCAAGTCATATCGATCCAAGATATCAATGGTGATGGGATAAAAGACTTTATACTGCTTTATCCCAACAGTGAGTTGCAAACTTTATTGACACTGCCAAGTGAAGACACCTAAAATAAGTTATCAATGGGCAGGCAACAAAATTCCAGTGGAATACAAAACGCACCCTACATTAATTGATAAAATGCTGATTATAACTTTCTGATTGTAAAGAATTTAGGGGACACCGAATGGGGCTTTGAACGTCACGGAGCTATGTGACTTCGTTTCCATTATTTTCAAATCTTGTAGGGGCTGCCCGATCGTGTTCGCCCTTTCAAATCAAAAAAAAGCCTCATTATTTAATGGTGTCCCCAAAATCCGTTACAATCATAAATAGGCGTTGCAAACTTTAGAGCGAGTGAAGCTCGGAACGAAGTTTGTACGGAAACTGACAATGTTTGTGATAAACAATTTCATTTTTGTATAAACTTACTGAAATGATTAGATTTAAAAACATAAGTCGATGAGAGCTTTCACCTGGGGGCTATTCAACCCCTTTGGGGTTGGCGTTTTGATAAAATATCAACAAAATCCGTTATAATTAGTACATTGATTCATAAAATGGATTAACACTTATTAATACAATGTCAATCAGGCGGCAAGAAAAACACCTTGCCCATCCGACATTTGATAATTGATAATTGATAATTGATAAGCTTGCTGTAAACAGCGGTTTTTCGTAGAATCGTTCTTTTTTTTGGGCACTTACACATCAAAATTAGATACATTATGAAATATAAAATTCATCCAGCTTACAACAAAATCACCGTTACTTGTAGTTGTGGTAATGTTTTTACAACCAGCTCAACGGTTAAAAAAGATTTACAGATTGAAGTCTGCTCTGCTTGTCATCCCTTTTATACTGGACAGCAGAAAATCCTTGATACTGGCGGGCGCGTGGATAAGTTCCGCCGTAAATATGGTGTTAAAAAAGCGATTTAATGTCTAAAGAAACTTGCAAAACGCCAAAATAGGCATTAGAAACTGGAAATTGTGAATTATGAATTATGAATTTTATAAACGAAGTGACTTGGCAGCTAATCCCTACAAAGTCGTGCAGGTATTAAAAATCAATGGGTTAACAAATACATGAGTGCTGTTGGGTGAGAAAATGGGCGCTTTGATATTCGTTTTGCTCTCAAATCATACCGCCTTTTCCCCACCATAATACTATAGCGTTTCATAAAAATGGTTTTATAGTCAACAGCTTAAGCACTTGTCTAAAAGCTCTAGTCCCCTTGCCGGGGACGACATCATTATCTGAAGTCGGCTTTAAAAATCGTGCCATGCCATTAATAAAGTCAAAAACTATCAAACTAAAAAGCCACGTCTGACCTCAGTTTTGGTTTTTACGGATTGATATTTAATACCTATATTTACTGTTGGTTTGTAGGAACTACCTTTCTCTTTAGTCCGTTTTTGTGTACAAAAATCGACTGAAAAGAAGACAATTCAACTCATTATTCAGTTCACAATTCACACAAATTGCTAATCCTTACAAACATCAATACTTTAGACCGTTTTTTGTGCCTGAAAGCAAAGCATTGATTATAAGTGCTTACAAATATTGAGGTGAATTAAATCAAAGTTAGCGAAAAGGCTTAAGTTGGGTTGTGTGCTCGATTATGAAATCAAGCCTTTATGTCTCTTCAGGAGCATAATTTCAAAAAGTGACCGAACTATTGAAATATAAGCCTGTATTAATTCTACTTTGTCACATTACCACCTATCAGTTTGTCAAAAGTACAAAGGTTAAGGGATTGTTTCTATTGTAGAGACGCGATCGCGAAGCGTCTCTAGCGAGGCAGAGCAAATCTACAAAAACACAGACGCGAGGCAGAGCAAATCTACAAAAACACAGACGCGAGGCAGAGCAAATCTACAAAAACACAGACGCGAGGCAGAGCAAATCTACAAAAACACAGACGCGAGGCAGAGCAAATCTACAAAAACACAGA
>Ga0190315_1000040_pt1 | contig 77201 bp, 63 predicted proteins | sample 48701101_MG_FD_161673 | JGI IMG/M metagenome (GOLD analysis project Ga0190315, IMG submission 161673) | Hydrothermal vent sediment bacterial communities from Southern Trench, Guaymas Basin, Mexico - 4870-11-0-1_MG | ecosystem: Environmental > Aquatic > Marine > Hydrothermal vents > Sediment ...
CAGGATCTTGATGAGTATTGGAATTATCACCTCCATCAAGAGTATCAAAGAAATCATTTGGCCAAATTTTCTAACTTACCAGAAATATTACGATCTTTGTCGTAGTAAAGTGACTGCACCCTTTTCAATTTTTAAAAAGCTCGAAAATGACTACAAAGCGCAACATCCTGTGAAGCGAGGTGAGTTGTGCCATTTGCTTTCACTGGGGGTACTCGAACCCTTTCGTCTTGCCAATATCGGTACACAGCTTGTGTTAGAAGCACATCATTTGGCTCAAAAACACCAATTCAAAGGTGTTATTGCTCAAGTTTCTAATCCTATTTCCCAACATATCTTGTTAAATAAGTTCGGGTATGAAGAATTGGATGCTATCTCGTATCAAGATTTTGAGTATCAAGGGAGAAAAATTTTCAGTTCTATTACAGAGACTGAAAGTTGTCAATTGGTGATAAAATATTTATAATCTTCAAAAAGTTAGCAAGCTTATATCGCTTTTATTATTTGTTTGGCTGTTACTAAAAATAGAAAATAAACGCAAAAGACGCAAAAGACAATAACGTTAGTGTATTCTTGGATCATTCTTAACGCTTTGAGGCTTATTCGTTTATTTTCTAATTCGTTGTACTATAACTGTGAGATATCTAATAATTATGTCAGAACCAGTCTATAAATTGAAATCAGGTATCATCACTTCGCTGGATGCGGCAGCGCAATCGGTTGGCTATATTGGCCCCGTTTTTGTGGTGGCTTTTGTGACCACTTATGTGGCAGCAGGTGCGGGTTTTGCTGCACCGCTTGCTATCTTTCTAGCGGGTTTAGGGAGTATCGCGGTAGGTTATGTTGTGGCCGTGTTTGCTATGCGTCATCGGGCCGCGGGGAGCCTTTATACCTACTTAGGCAAAGCATTTGGCCCCATCGCGGGTTTCATGGGCGGGTGGCTTTATATCTTTGCGCTTCTCGCCTCTGTGGTGACAATGGTCGTTGGGATTGCCGGTTTTATTTCCAGTTTTCTCGCCGATTTCTTCGATATCCACATTCAATGGCTCATTTTCGTGATTCCAGAGGTTATTTTTCTCTTTTGGGTCAGTTACTTTGACATTCGTTGGTCCACACGCCTTCAACTGATGCTGGTGGCGATTTCAGCTTTGGCTGTCCTCAGCCTCGCAACCCTGATTATCTTTCACGGGGGCGCTGAAGGTAATAGTATTAAACCGTTTTTGCCAAGCTCCGCCGAGGGATTGGGTAGCCTAGCCAGTGGGCTCATTTTCGCTATGCTGATGTATACGGGATATGAATCGGCGGCCGTTTTGGCTGAAGAAGAAAAAAATAGACAGGCCATTCCTTTGGCCATTATCGCATCCGTCATTTTAGCCCTGATTTTTTACGTTTTCGTGAGTTATGCTTTTGCCATCGGTTTTGGTGAAGCGGGTGCGACGGCTTGGGGGCAGGATCCAACCGTCTTGTTTACGATGGCTGAGCGTTATCTCGGGTCTTGGGCGGTTCCGGTCATGTTCGTGATGGCCATTATCGATGCCATTGCGATGTCGATGGCAATACTGAATACAGTTGCCAGAGTGCTTTATGCGATGGGACGTGAGGGTGCCTTACCCCGTATTTTTGGACGAACCCAGAAAAAATATCAAACACCTCATATCGCGAATGGGGCTGTGCTGATTATGGCACTGATTTTTGCCGCTATTTTGAGCCGAGTCGAAGGGGGCTGGGATATAGGCTTTAGTTTCTTGGCTGCCATAACGGGTATTGCCCTTGAAATGATTTATCTTTCTGTGGTGATCGCTGGGATCTTCTACTTTAAACGGCTGATGGGGGATGATTACTCCCTTTTTAAGCATGGCATGATTCCATTTATCGCGATTTTTGTGCCAGCCGCAGCTTTATATGGTTCACTTCAACCTCAAGGGGGTATACTGAATCTCGCACCCTACATCGTACTAGTTTGGATATTATTGGGGATAGGTATTATTTATTACCTGCGTTCTTCAAATCCTGAAATGATAGCCAAAATTGGAAGTGATATGAACATTGAAAACTAATTGTGCTTACCAGCTATCAGTTTTCTCTAACTCATTGCCGTTTAGTACTTTGGCTCCGGGGATTGAACGGATTGGTGCGTGGGCTATGGTAAGTACAATCAATAACCTATGTATTTTATGGTATAGCGTTTCCCGATTTTCTTTCACTCGAAGATCACGTTTTTTTCATCTTGTTCTATAACGACAAGATATAACGACAAGGATTAGGCATGAAAGGATAAGTACTTGACATTCAATGTGATCATCAGTCTCAATCTCATTCATTTCTGTTTTCAATGACATGAAGTTTGACATAATCTAATCCTTTCTTATAAACAATCCTTGTAGTTATATAACAGAATCAAAAAACGTGATCATTGAGTTTCAGCTACACCCACCAAACGAAATACTTATTTTATTTCAATTACTTATAGCGTTTCACGATTGAATGAACCGAAGGTCAGCGAAGCTAAGTACAAAAATATTTTTGTTACGAATTTTTATAAGGCCCTTGGAGTGCAAAATTTATTTTGCATTCGGCCCTTTTCGTTCCAAATTTATTTTGCATTCGGCCCTTTTCGTTCCAAATTTATTTTGCGAAGAAAGGTGAACTGTACGTCATGAGATCGGGAAACGTTATAACTTGACAATGTCAAAATAATAATTCACCCGTATCTAGGCAAGGTAGGCCCTTAACTGTTTTGCCATCACTTGGACATGGGGTGGGGAATGCATCGTAAAGTGATTGCCCGGCACATCAATCACTTTGAGGCCTTTTTGAGCAAAATCGAACCAAGCACGCTCTGGCGTTTTCGCATTATAGGCATCCTTCTCCTTAGCACGGAAAAAAATGATTTGATCCTGGTAAGCCGCCCGCGGTTTGTAGTCTGACATGGCTTGGGCATTGATTTTGAAAAGATGGAGAAAATGGTGAACCTGTGTCATATCAAAATCAGGCAGCATCTGATTATCCCGTTTTCTCTGTTCTTCCAAGAAAGTGTGCAGTTGCTTATCATCTTCCAGTTTCCGTAGTTCGTCTAAGGATACCGAGATATTCGCACCCATATTCAGCGTATAAGCCAGTATTTCCTCGTCTGTTTCAAGCTTTTGGATCGGCATTTGACTCGGTCCCGGCGTATCTATCATGGTCAGCAACGCCACTTTTTGGCCTAGTGCCTTGAGTTGTTGGGCCATCTCGAAAGCCACTGTGCCACCAAAAGAAGACCCCCCTAGAAAGTAAGGCCCTTCCGGTTGGCGGACACGCATGGCTTCAATGTAGTGAGTTGCCATTTCCTCAACTCGGGTTAGCGGCTCTCTTTCTCCCTCTATGCCCTCTGCCTGTATTCCATAAACGGGTTGTTCTGAGCCTAAATGATGTGCTAAATCACGATAAAAATAAACGTGTCCACCAACAGGATGGACTAAGAATAAAGGGGGTTTCAAGCGGTTGCCCGTTTGAATTTCAACCAAAGAGGAGGGAAGCGTTTGTTGTGCCGTTGTGTTAGATCGTTCCGGCATTGGCGTTGTCTGTTCGATTAATGCCGCTAAGGTTGCGATAGTCGGCGCGTTTAAGAGGCTATGTGCGGAAAACGCCATTTGCAGCTTTTCGCGTAACTTGGCAATCAGTTGAACCGCTATCAGGGAATCACCGCCTAACTCAAAAAAGTCATCATGGATGCCTATTTGTTCAATACCTAAGATGTTTTGCCATAGATTAGCCAAGGTTTGTTCAAGCTGAGTGCGGGGTGCCTGGTATGCTGTCAACAAATTTGCTCTTGAGTGATGTGACGAGGACTTATTCTTTTGAGAATGCTCTTGTTCTCTTTCCAATCCCATTTTGAGCCATTGAGCAAATCGCACTGGTAAGTCACCCGTCGAAACAACAAACTGATTGACTTGACTACCGGCGGATAAGATACGTTGAAAAGCATTGACACCTTCTTCAGGCGTGATTGCCAATTCAGTTAAAGCCGCTCCAACAGAAATACTGGGTTTTGTATCGTTTTCAAATCGCCAGCCATCCCAGTTCACGCTAATCCACGGTACTCTACTACTAGGGTTCTGATTATGCTGATGAGCGAAAGCGTCCATGAAGAGATTCGCGCCTGAATAGGCAACAAATCCTAATCCCCCTAAAACAGAGGATAAAGAAGACAGCAATAAACAAAAGTCCAGTTTTCTGTCTTGCAAAACCTTTTCTAATACTAAGGTACCGTGTACTTTAGGTCGAAATTGCTGTTCACAATCAGTTTTACCCGTCTGTTCAATAACGCTAAATGAATTCTGGGATATTATCCCCGCCGCATGGATCACCCCATTGAGTTGACCAAATCGCTCCTCTGCCATCGTTATTACGGCTTGCATTTGTGGCAACAGAGCGACATCCGCACTGGCTACCCAAACTTCTGCCCCCTGGGCTTCGAGTGCTTGCACCTTTCTTATTTTGCGGCTAACATCATCATGCTCATCGTGAGTCGTCAACCAATCATGCCATTCCGCTTTAGCCGGAAAAGCAGAACGTCCGGTAAAAACCAGTTTGGCTTGTACTGTCTTGGCTAAATATTCAGCCAGTGTCAAACCAACAGCACCGAGTCCACCGGTAATGAGGTAGACTCCCTTTTCCCTTAGCCGTGGCGTTTTGTCGATAGGTTTCTCCAAGCGGACGGGCTCAAAGGTTTGCACCCAGCGATGCTGGCCACGATAGGCAATGACTTGGTCAGCAGATTTTGTGGTCAGTTCTGCCAGCAATTGATCTATCAATTTATCTTCTAAATTATCGTGGGATTGAGCCACTATATCAATACTACGACACTTGAGATTAGGGTATTCTTGCCCAATCACCTTAACCGGGCCAAGTACAGTAGCCTTGTCTGGGTGCAAGGCCTCTTCACCCGTCACGGCTTGCATATTATTTGACATTACCGCGATTTGAATTTCATCAGTCACATTCTGTTTTCCAAGGGCTTGGGCGAGAAACAGCAGACTGTAAAATCCTAGTTCTTGCGCTTTGTCAACTCCTTCGATTGTTGATTCCTGATGAACGTTTGCTGTAATCCCCCATAAATGAACAATCGTTTGTGGCATCTGGTTGCCAGTACGGAGTTCTTTTATCAAGGCATCGTAATCAGAGTCAAGTTGGGGATTTAGGGTATAGTCGTGATCACTCAGCTTAGTAAATGCCGTTCCAACTTTGACCGTGATGACATTAATACCCTGCTGTTCTAATTTTTTAACCAGTTGGGAACCCAAGCCACATGTATCCTCAAATACCAAGCACGATGATGCCAAATTTCCATTTTTCCGTGGTGTAGAAAGTACGGAGGGCTTCCAGAATGGCAGGTAAAACCAATCGGCAATATCCGATTTTTTGACAATCTCTGTTTTTTCGTTTATTGAGACTGCTTGAGGTATCTGGGCATCTTGTGTCGGCGGCGCGATCCAGTAGCCTTGACGTTCAAAGGGGTAACTCGGCAAAGGCAGACGATGACGATGCTCATTGGCGTAGAATCCAGACCAATTTACGGCACCACCCGCCAACCAGAGTTTGCCCAAGGTTCTACGGTGATCCAACTTCCGGTGACGTTGGACAGGTAAGGCATTTGTGGCGGACAGAGTCTGACTTGTTTGACCCGTTTTGTGAATGAGGCCAAAATCGGTTCCATCATCTGAGAATGAAAGGCATGGGAAGTCTGGAGACGGCGACAGGCTATGCCTTCTCTGGTCAACTGATTTTCTAATGCCTCAACATCTTCCGTGAGGCCAGAAACCACACACTGATCTGGGGCATTAATGGCAGCCAAAGCCAGTTCTTGCCCTAATAGGGGTTGCACCTCTGCTTCTGAGAGTGAGACCGAAAGCATAGCGCCTTGGGGGAGTTGCTGCATCAATTGCCCTCTGGCGGCCACCAACGATAAGGCCTCTTCCAGTGAGAACACGCCCGACAAACAGGCTGCGACATATTCCCCTAAACTGTGGCCTATCATGGCATCAGGCTGCACACCCCACGACATCCATAATTTGGCAAGCGCATAATCAATCACAAACAAGGCAGGTTGCGCAATCGCTGTCTGTTTAAGGTGTTGTTCTGCTTCTGAAGTCTGTTCTGCGCTGGGGTACAGTATTTGGCGCAAATCCAGTTCCAAATGAGGTTTCAGGTAGGCTGAACACCGATCAATATCTTCTCGGAAGCTTGGCTCTGTTTGATACAGTTCTAACCCCATATTGACATATTGGCTGCCTTGCCCGGAAAACATAAACACGACGGGCTGATCTTTTGACGCTTGGGAGTGGGTCAAAACGCTTGTGGGATCGAGGCTATGCAGTGCGCGACTCGCTTCATCCGTATTCTGAGCAATCAATACGCGTCGATGGCTGAAAGCCTTGCGACCTTTGCTCAGTGTATAAGCGACATCAGCGAGGTTGTTTTCAGGATGGTGTTCTAAATAGGTGGCCAGATTGGCGGTTGCCGTTTCAAGTGCCGATTCCGTTTTGGCGGAAAGCACCAGCAGTTGCCAAGAGCGAGATTCGCTTGATGATTGCGGTGTTGGCGCTTCTTCAAGAACCAGATGGGCATTGGTTCCGCCAATACCAAATGAACTCACCCCGGCGCGACGAGGTGTCCCATTGAGCGTCTTCCATTCAGAACGTGTGTTATTGACGTAAAAGGGACTGTTGGCAAAATCAATCTGCGGATTAGGGTGTTCAAAGTGCAGACTGGGTGGCAAACACTGGTGTTTCAGCGCCTGCACGGTTTTGATCAAACCGGCTACCCCGGCCGCCGCATCGGTATGGCCAATATTGCTTTTTACGGCACCTATCGCACAGAATCCCTGCCTCTGAGTCTCTGTCTGAAACACTTTGTTTAGGGCGGCCATTTCAATCGGATCACCCAGCTTGGTAGCGGTGCCATGGGTTTCGATATAGCTGATGGTATCGGGTTTAACACCTGCTATCGCTTGCGCTTCCGCAATCACGGCCGCCTGCCCCTCAACACTGGGGGCCGTATAACCGACTTTCACTGAACCGTCGTTATTAATGGCAGAGCCTTTAATAATGGCATGGATACAGTCGCCATCCGCTAGGGCCTGTTCTAGTTTTTTCAAAACCACCACACCCACACCGTTGCCCCCTACCGTGCCTTGGGCATTCGCATCAAAGGCGCGACAGTGGCCATCGGGAGACAGGATCATGCCTTCTTGATATAAATAACCGGTTTTCTCTGGCACTCGGATGGAAACGCCCCCAGCCAAAGCGACATCGCATTCCCCATCCAACAAACTTTGGCAAGCGGTGTGAACGGCGACCAAGGACGTTGAACAGGCGGTTTGAATGTTGACACTGGGGCCCTTTAAGTTCAATTTGTAGGAAACCCGAGTCGGCAGAAAATCGTTACTATTGCCAATCATCATTTGGTAATGATTCAGCGAACTTGAGGCCTTATGATTAGGATACAGGTTGTTGAGTAGATAAGTATTCATACCCACACCCGCATAAACCCCAATGGCAGACTCGTCGGTTCCCGGCTCAATGCCAGCATGTTCAATGGCTTGCCAAGCACACTCCAAAAACAGGCGGTGTTGCGGATCCATTTGTTCCGCTTCTTTCGGACTTAAATCAAAGAAGGCGGCATCAAATTGATCAATATCTGAAAGAACGCCCCCGGCTTTGATATAATTGGGCTGGTTCAATGTTGCGCTGTCTATCCCGGCATTTCTCACTTCCTCATCTGAGAAAAAAGTAATGGATTCTACGCCATCTTGCAGATTCTGCCAGAAGGCATCAATATCGTTCGCCCCCGGAAAACGCCCGGCCATACCGATAATCGCAATCTCATTAGAAATAGTACGGGTGTGACCCTTGTTTTTCGTCTGCGGTTCTGGCTGAGTTGACAGCGGCTTGGCCTTTTTATCGCTTAAATGTTCGGCCAATGCATGGATAGTGGGATTTTCAAACAATTCCACCATGCTAATCTCTTGGCCCAAGCTGTCCTGTAATTTGGATTGCACTTGGGCAATCAGTAAGGAATGACCGCCTATCTCAAAGAAATGGTCATAAATGCCCACTTTCTTGATTTGCAAAACCTCTTGCCAAACGGCCGCAATTTCGTTTTCGATTTCCGTTTGGGGCAGAAAATCTTTTTTGACTGAGGATGCCTCATATTCAGGCGCGGGTAAGGCGCGTCTATCGACTTTGCCATTGGGTGTCAGAGGCAGGGCCGTCAGTAATACAAAATGGGCTGGCACCATGTAGTTGGGCAACTTTTCTTCAAGATAGTGACGCAGGTTGCCAACCAGTAGATTTTGCACCACGGCTGTGAAGCCTTTTTCTGCCAATAAAGACTCAAAATGCCGCGCATACCGCGCTTGTTCGTTTGAGGTGAGGGTGAAATCAACACCTACCCATGAAGCCCGCGACCAGATCACTTTTCCAGGCAACCAAGATTCATTTGACAATAAGGGTAACTGTAGGCGAATGTCATCCCCTTGCTGAAGGGTAGTGGCTTTATCCTGTTGTAAACAAATGCCATGCCCTGAAATCTCTTCGGTGTGGCATTTCAAGGTTTCCCCATTTCGTTCCACAAGACAGTTGTTATGGTAAGGGATCTTCTGAGGAATGAGATCAGAGACAAAATAGGCTACGAGGCTTTGGTTACCGGGTTTATCTTCTCGCGCTATTATTATCGTTTCTTGCACATTCGGGTGTTGACTCAACAGGGTTTCGATTTCTCCCAATTCAATGCGGAAACCCCGAAGCTTGACTTGGTGATCTAGGCGACCCAAAAATTCAATATTGCCGTCAGGCAGATAGCGGGCTAAATCGCCGGTTTTGTAAAGACGATCTGATTTAATAAGTGGGATGGAGGTTGGATTATCAGACTGTGCGCCAAACTCAACAAAGGGGTTAGCAATAAATTTATCCTGCGTTAAATCGGGACGATTCAGGTAGCCACGGGCCAGTCCAACTCCACCAAGATACAATTCACCTGGCACCCCAATGGGCACAGGATGGTGGTGCTGATCCAGAATATAAATGTGCTGATTGGCAAGGGGGCGGCCTATCGGGAGAATCGAATGGCCTGGTGTGTACTCAAAGAGCGTGGCACAAACTGTATCTTCTGTTGGCCCGTAGGCATTAAAAAAGCGTCTACCTTGAGACCATTGCGCTGCCAATTCTGGGGAACTGGCCTCTCCCGCAACTATAATACATTGTAAATTTGACAATTCTTCAGTAGGTAAAACCGCCACAGCTGTGGGAGGAAATGTGACATGGGTAATCGCTTGTTCGCGTAAATGCTGTAGTAAAGCGGGGCCCGGTAGCAAAGACTTAGCTGTGCCCAAACAGAGTGTAGCTCCTGAACCCAGTGCCATCACAATTTCCCAGATAGAGGCATCAAAGCTAATAGAAGCAAATTGTAGAACACGACTCTCTGGCTGCACATTAAAGCTTTGAATTTGGGCTTGAGCGAGGTTAGTCACTCCACGGTGTTCAACGAGGACACCTTTGGGTTTTCCCGTCGAGCCTGATGTATAAATCACATAGGCTAAGTTGTTGGGCCGAACAGCACTGTTCAGATTTGAGGTATTGGGCTTTGAAAAAATGGCCTGTTCGGTATCCAAACAGATCACTTGGGCTTGATGCGCGGGCAATTTGGCCATGAGTTGCTCTTGCGTCAACAGCACCAAGACTTGTGAATCGGCTAACATGAAGGCGATTCGATCTTGCGGATAATTGGGATCCAATGGCACATACGCGCCTCCGGCTTTCAGGGTGCCTAGCAATCCGACAATCATGTCTAAAGAACGTTCGACGCAAATCCCTACAAGCACTTCTGGCCCCACACCCAAGGTTTGCAGATGATGGGCGAGTTGATTGGCGCGCGTATTTAAGGCTTGATAGCTCAGTTCTTGGTTTTCAAAAACGACCGCAATGGCATCCGGCGTTTTTTCAACTTGGGCCTCAAACAACTGATGGACGCATTGATTATCAGGATAGGCCGCCGTCGTGTTATTCCATTCTATGAGTAATTGATGTTGTTCCGCTGTTGTCAACATCTGTAATTCAGAGATACACCGCTCAGGATGAGCGATGATGTCTGCTAACAGGGTTTGAAAATGGCCTGCCATGCGGCTGATGGTATCGGCATTGAACAGAGCGGTATTATATTCCAATCCCCCCTTCAATCCGTGTGCCGTTTCTTCTAGGAACAGGGTTAAATCAGATTTCGTGGTGACAGACTCTCTCTCTAAAAGACTGAGACTGAGCCCTGACAGTTCGAGTTCTTCCTTTGGCGCATTCTGGAGAACAAACATGACTTGAAACAGTGGATTGTGACTCAGATTGCGTTCTGGTTGGAGGCTATCCACCAGTTTCTCAAAAGGAATATCTTGGTGAGCGTAGGCCTCAAGAGACATTTGTCTGACTTGATTGAGCAAGTCGATAAAGCTGGGGTTGTCTGATAACGGGGTGCGTAGCACCAGCGTGTTGACAAAAAAGCCTATCAGAGATTCAATTTCGCTGCGGTTGCGGTTAGCAATAGGCGATCCCACAACAATGTCTTCTTGTCCACTATAACGGTGGAGTAAAATGACATAGGCTGAGAGCAGCGTCATAAACAGGGTTGCCCCTTGTTTTTGACTCAGTTGTTTCAGTTGGCTGGATAAGGCTTGATTGATTTCAAAGTGTTGAGTATGGCCCTTGAAAGTTTGAACAGGCGGCCGCGGCCGATCCGTAGGCAGTTCTAACAAGGCCGGGATGCCGGCCAATTGTTGTTGCCAGTATTTGACTTGTGTTTCCAATACGTCGCCCGTTAACCATTGTCGTTGCCAATGGGCAAAGTCTGCATATTGGATGGGCAAAGGCGATAATGGGGAGGGTTTGCCTTTTTCAAAGGCTTCATAAAGTTTTGCGATTTCACGGATAAAGACACCAATTGACCAGCCATCGGAGATAATATGGTGCATCGTCACCAACAGAACGTGTTCTTGTGGCCCAAGCTGTAATAAGGTGGTGCGAAATAAGGGGCCTTTAGCCAGATCAAAGGGACGTTGGACTTCTTCAATCACTAAGCGTTGTACCTCTGTGGCCTGTTTTTCAGTCGGTAAATCGGCCAAGAGTACTACTGATAATTGTTCTTTGATAGCTGATAACGGCTGAATCTTTTGAGTCGGCATCCCATTCAGGGTTGGGAAAGTGGTCCGCAACGTTTCGTGACGTTGTACCATTGCTATCAGGCTTTGTTCAAATGCGTTGATGTGCAATGATCCTGATACGCGCAAAGCAGCGGGCATATTGTAAGCCGCACTACGGCCCCCCTCTAATTGTTCTAAGAACCACAACCGCTGTTGGGCAAAAGACAGTGGTATATCGCCAGTACGTTCAATGGCTTGAATGGCAGGATTCGTTGGCCGATCTGAGTGACTGGCTTTTATCTTTTCCGTTAGACTGGACACCATCGGCGATTGAAAGAGATCACACACGGGGAGTTCTACGGAAAAAGTATCACGGATCCGTGACATGAGTTGAGTCGCGAATAGAGAATGGCCGCCCAATTCAAAGAAATTGTCATGAATACCGACCCGTTCGATACTCAAAATATCTGCCCACAGTCCAGCCAGTATTTCTTCTTCAGGTGTACGGGGCGCAACAAAAATCTCTTCGGATAATAACGGTTCATTGATCTCTAAAGACTGAAGCGCACGGCGATTGACTTTGCCATTGGGCGTGAGCGGTAAAGCCTCTAACTTGATGAAATACGAGGGCAGCATATAGTCAGGTAATTTCTGTTTTAAGAAATCACGCAACTCACTGGAGGTGGGGTTGATGTCGGAAACAAAATAAGCCACTAAACGTTTATTGGCTGTGGTATCTTGATCAATGATGACCGCTGTTTCTCGGATAGGGGGGTGTTGCACGAGTACCGCTTCAATTTCTCCCAGTTCAATGCGGAAACCCCGAATCTTAACTTGGTTATCCATGCGGCCCAAGTATTCAATATTCCCGTCTGGGAGGAGACGGGCTAAATCGCCGGTTTTGTACAGCCGTGAACCGGGTTCATCACTGAATGGATTAGGGATGAATCTTTCTTGAGTGAGTTCTGGACGATTAATGTAACCTCTGGCAAGACCAGCCCCGCCAATGTGTAATTCACCGGGTACCCCTATCGGAACCGGTTGGAGGTTATCCTCTAAAATATAGATTTGGGTATTGGCAATGGGGCGACCGATAGATTCTTGAGTGTCACAAGTCAATCCCGTCAAAACGTCCTTTGTTTTGATGGGGTAAATCGCTGACCAAACGGTCGTCTCAGTGGGCCCGTAAAGATTCCATATTTCAGCCCCTTTATCTAGCAATTGATCGGCGAGTTGACTACATAACGCTTCACCGCCGACCAGTATTTTCAAACCCGAAAAACGACTCTCACTTTCTGTCGTTAACATGCGCCAAGTTGCCGGTGTCGCTTGCATGACGGTGGCACCGCTGTTCTGTAAGGTTTTTAATAATTGGGTACCATCAGAAGCGATTTCACGGCCGACTAAGACGATCTTGGCACCGACTATCAAGGGTAGATAAAGTTCTAATACCGCAATGTCAAAAGAAATCGTCGTCACCGCCAACAAAATATCTTGCTCAGTCAAACCTGGCGACTGCTGCATTGTCGTTAAGAAGTTAACAACAGATTCATGACGAATCGAAACGCCCTTGGGTTTTCCCGTGGAACCTGAAGTATAGATGATGTAAGCTAAATTATCCGGTTTGACTGCTTTGATCGGGTTGTGACTGGGGGAGCCTGTTGCCCAATCACGATCCAGACATAATGTCTGTGCTTGGTGTTGAGGCAAGTTGCCCATTAACGCTTCCTGAGTCAATAAGACTGACACGTTAGCATCTTCTAAAACGAGGGCTAAACGTTCTTTAGGATAACTGGGATCCAATGGCACATACGCGCCGCCGGCTTTTAGGGTGCCCAGTAATCCGATGAGCATGTCTAAAGAACGCTGAACGCAAATGCCAACAAGCACTTCAGGTTTGACACCCAAGGTGTGCAGATGGTGGGCGAGTTGATTGGCGCGGGTATTGAGTTCTTGATAGGTGAGTTGCTGATCTTCAAATACCACGGCCACGCTAAGCGGTGTGGTTTCGACTTGTTGTTCAAACAAATCGACAATCGTTTTATCAGCAGGATAAGAGGCCGCAGTGTTATTAAATTCAACCAACACTTTCTGGCGTTCTGCTTCTGGCATCAGGTTCAATGCCTGAATCGGCAGCTCTGGCCGTGCGAGTACCTCGCCTAATAGCGATTCAAAACGGGCGATGATACGCTCAATGTCAGCGTCATCAAACATAGCCAGATTATAATCAAATGTCATTCTAACATCTTGATTATATTGGTATTCTTCGATAGCGATGGCCAGCGCACTTTGCTCGAAACCGTTAGCTAAGGTAAAAACCTTAGCGGTGTTGCCCGCGAAAGTGTTGAGATAATCATGCTTTTGATAAGACAGGCTGATATCGAAGAGTTGTTTTCGACCACTTTTCTGAAGTCCCGTTTGTTTGTTGATTTCCCCCAATGGAAAACGCTGATGCCGATAATCTTTGCGAAGTGTCTGACTGATGGCTTGCATCAGTTCGATAAAATTGAGTGCCGTTCCAAAACTAAACCGCGCCGGTGTGACACCGGTAAATAATCCCACTGTGCGCTTGAAAGCGGCACTATTCCGATTCAGAACAGGCAGTCCAATGACAAACTCTTCTGTCTCACCGGTTCTCATAAAATAACAATACAGCACACCAATCATTAAATGGAAAGGGTTCAACCGGTTAACCTGAAGTGGTTGTTTTTATTTTAGATTTGACATTTCCCCTTATGTTTTATTTGGACAGCCAGCGAAGTTCAACCGGTTGGCTTGAAGTGGTTATTTTTAGAGTTTAATTTTGCATTTCCCCTTGTGTCTTATTTGGACAGCCAGTAAGGTTCAACCGGTTAACTTGAAATGGTTGTTTTTAATAATTTTAATTTCCCCTTGTGTCTTATTTGGACAGCCAGTAAGGTTCAACCGGTTAACTTGAAATGGTTGTTTTTAATAATTTGAATATTTCCCCTTGTGTCTTATTTGGACAGCCAGTAAGGAATATCAAAAAAATAAATTATCCCGCAGGGCTACTCTATGCACACTTTTTATTATATTATAATTTACTAATATTAAAACCGAAATCAATTCAATCCACATTCTTGTTGTATGAGAATGGGTGGTTTGATTTTATTAAGTCACACTCGTCAAAATATAAGAATGTATTCTGACATGAAAAATCGAGATTCGTTTATCACTAATCATTCGTTGTACTATTTAGTCATTGGACAATTGATAATTTTGTTTAGCCTATTAATATCAAATTAATTTATACCGTTATTATTTTAATTAATGATGACATTATGTCCACAACTTTAACCGTTTGTCAATAAAAAATGTTGTTTTGTCTAATAGCCCATTAATCATTCTGATTTGATAATGACTCTTTGTTTATTTAAAAGACTTATCCATAAATAACATAGCCAAATAAAAACACTCATTTAGGCAAATAAAAACACTCATTTAGGCAAATAAAAACACTCATTTAAACTTGTAAAAGCCTTCATCAGCTAATTCTAATATTTATTAAATACTCAATTTCGTTTGGCTTATTAATATTAATCAATTAACATTAAATTAATTTATACTTATTATTATAAAGTTAATAAAAGTATTGTGGACACAAGTTGAACGGTTTGTCAATATAAAAATGTGCTTTTGTCAAATAGAAAATTAATTATTACGATTTGATAATTAATTTTTATTATTTATCTATTATTGAATACTAATAGCGTATTATTGCCGTGGTTTTGAAAACCACGGCGTTTTTTTCACAACGGTTTCACAACTCACTATTTGCCAAGCTTGTTGTTTGTATCAATCTCGAAAAAACGAGATTGTTTTTTGAATGGGCACTGGGTAGAATGATTCTACGTTTTAGTGTCTTTTAAGCTGAATTGCTCCCGTTTGTTCCAATTGAGCCAATAATTTTTCACGAGACAAGTGCATTTAACAAGTCGAGTGAGTTTTCAGGTGAGATGTCTACTAACGGTTCAATCACTTGTGAGAATCTGTTGTCAATTTCGCCAAAACCTCATTTGAGCCTGTTTTCTACGACTAAGTGCCGATCTTCCCGTATGCCTTGCTAGATGATGGCCTTTCTTCGTGATTCCTTATAAACTCCTTTTAGGCTTAAGTCGTCTTGTGTTAGAACATCTTGGCCTTCGCAAAATAAATTTTGCTTTGAAAATCGGGCCTTCGCGAAAATAAATTTTGCTTTGAAAATCAAGCCTTCAAAATTTATTGATATTGGAGTTCAAGATTTATCTTGATGTTGCTCGCTTGCCCACCCGACATTGAAAAGAGTTGGTTTTATCAAATGACTCTTTCATTTCCCCCGTCAATGGGCACTTGAGCGCCTGTTGTTTTCGCAAAAATAGGCCCTGCCATCGCGCAGGCGAGTGTTGCGACATCTTTTGAAGTGATTTCTGTTTTGAGGATGTTGTTGGTTTTGTACTCTGCCACTGTCATGCCGTAGTGTTTCGCTCGTTTTTCTAAGACTTCTGGTGTCCAGATGGCCGTATCAAAAACGGCGTTGGGATGGAGTACATTGACTCGTATTCCAGATGCGCCTAATTCTAAAGCGGCAACACGGGCGAGTTGAGTTAGCCCGGCTTTGGCAACTGAGTAAGCTGAAGCCCCTGGGCCTGGGGCGGGAACGTTTTTGGAAGCCATGATAATGACGGCGGGATCAATGCCCATTTCAAGATAGGGGGTACAGGCCTGTAAGAGTTGCTGATGGCTGGTTAAGTTGAGGGCAAGACTTTGTTTCCAAGTCTTTGAATTCATATTGGCAATGGTTTCACTTGGCGGAAATATACCGGCATTACTGATGAGAATATCAAGTCCGCCAAAATGGCGAATGCAGCTTTCAACGAGGTGTTGGATATCATTCTCAAATGTGAGATCGCATTCAATACTTAAAATATCGGGTTTGTCAAACAGCCTTGTAATGGCTTTATTCATATCTAATGCGACAACAGCCGCGCCTTGGGATTGCAGGGCTCCGACACAAGCACGGCCAATACCACTTGCAGCGCCGGTAACTAATGCGATTTTGCCTTGCAAAGGCAGGGCGGTGTTTTTTTTACTGAGCTTGGCTTGTTCTAATTCCCAATATTCCATTTCAAACTGATCAGATTCAGGTAAGGCTTTCCAACCGCCCAGTAATTCCGCTACTTGGATAGCCTGAATAGTATGAGCCTTGATATCTTCGATAATGTGCGCTTCTTTAACACTGCGGCCAAAACTGAGGGTACCGGATGTGGGCCAAACTGCCCAACAGGGGGCTGGATTCAGGCGAGTCAGTTGACTGTTGCTGTGACGTTCAAAGTATTCGCTATAAGCTTGGACATAACGGGCAATATTCTCTTCAGGATTTTCTCCCAAAATCACGGGGATCGGTTTGGTGCGAATCACATGATCGGGTGTCAAAGGCCCGCGTGTCGCGATAGTCGCGACATCTGGCAGATTAGAAAAACTCACCGATTCGCGATTACTGTCCAATTTGGCAATCATCGCAGCGCCTTTAATATCACTCACGCTTTTACGGATACGCGCTAATGTTAACAGGTTTTCCTTAACCGTTACTTGAGTTGGCAGTACAAGAGTAGCCCCTTGATCGGCTATATAATTTTCGGCTGCTGTGACTAATTGAATCATGCGTTCATAACTGCTCTTCGCGTCATCGGCAAAGCTAAATACGCCATGATTCATTAAAATCATGCCCTCTAAGTTTGTCCAATCAATCTCTCGTGTCATCTCATAAATTTTCTTCGCCAAAACAAAACCGGGCATGACGTAAGGTACTATGAGAACCCGATCACCATAAATAGCGCGGATGCGTGCTTCGGCATTCTCCGTATTGGTGATGGTGACAACGGCATCTGCGTGGGTATGATCGACAAACTTGAACGGAATGATGGCATGTAAAATCGCCTCTACTGAGGGATTGGGGGCACTGGGATTGGTCATCGCTGAACGCTGAACACGCACCATTTCTGCATCGCTCAGTTGATTCAAGCGAGCCATTTTTTTTAAGACTTCCAATTTAACGGGGGCAAAGCCGGCTGCTTCAATTGTGGCTAAATCCCAACCACTCCCTTTGACATATAATAAGGCCTCCGTTTCCCCAAAAATGTTAATGGTATCGGCCTTCACGGATGTATTACCGCCGCCATGTAGCACTAAGGCAGATTCTTGCCCTAATAATCGGGATGTATAGACACGTCGCGTTAAATCATTTCGATACCGAGTGGCATCATCATTATTCCATAAACTTTTCATAATGGTTATTAAAGATTTTAGGTGGAAAAGTGGGTAGGCGATAAATCGCCTACGACAAACAGGCAAACTTTGCGCCTGTGGCGCATTTATAACAATATTTTTTTTTTGTAGGGCGGGATCGCAGGCTCAATGATCTCAAATAGGGCACAATATTATTGCCCGCTTGCCCACCATTAATCTAAATCCCTTAAAAAATAATGAATAAAACAATAAGCTATTGATTTTTCATACAGGGCAATTTTAGATTGGCACTGAAAACGCCTTAAATTTTGTTATACTATCAATACCTTCGCCAAATTATATAACCTTTTATGTGGTTATTATATTGCCTGTAGAGACGCGATGCTCGCGTCTCTGGCATTTCGTCTCTGGCATTTCATTTGGGGCATTTCGTCTCTGGCATTTCATTTGGGGCATTTCGTTTCTGGCATTGAGACGCGAGCATCGCGTCTCTACAGGAAATTTCGTTTTATAACGACAAGATATAACTACAAGGATTATTTATAATAAAGGATAAGTACTGGGCATTTGATGAGCTTATTCATGTATCAATGAAACTCAATGACATGAAGCTTGGCACAATCTAATCCTTTCTTATTTATAAACAATCCTTGTAGTTATATATATATAATAAAGGAGGGCAAATCAATGAGAACAAACAATCCAACGTTATCAGCAAAAAGTTTTGAGGCTTTGCCTATTTCCTTAGTTAAGGAAATGACAATAGCCGGAACGGTTAATAAAACACTTCTACTCTTAATTTTGCTTTCACTTAGCTCGGCTTGGAGTTGGCATCAATTTTATACTACTGAAGATATCACTTTGATTATTTCTTATCTCTGGATAGGGGGTTTAGGCGGTTTTGTGATAGCCTTGTTGACAATCTTTGTGAAAAAATGGGCCTGGATCACCTCTCCAATTTATGCTTTATTGGAAGGATTGGCGATTGGAAGTCTTTCAGCGCTTTTTGAAATCGCTTTTCCCAATATCGTGATTCAAGCCGTTGTACTTACTTTTGGTACCTTATTTTGTTTACTACTCGCTTATAAATCGGGTTTAATTAAAGTCACGGCTACTTTTAAATTAGGTGTTGTAGCGGCCACTGGCGCAATTTGTCTTATTTATATTGTTGATATGGTACTGATTTTCTATGGTTTTACCGTACCTTATATTCATCAAACTAACACTGTCGGTATTTTGTTTAGCCTATTTGTTGTCACAATTGCCGCATTAAACCTCGTTTTAGATTTTGATTTTATCAGAGAAGGGGCAGAAATGGGTGCCCCTAAATACATGGAATGGTACGGCGCTTTTGCTTTAATCATTACCCTTGTCTGGCTTTACATTGAAATGTTAGAACTGCTTGCTAAAATCCGTAGCGGTAAATAGATTTTTGATTTTCGATTTGATCAAATCTAGCGTTTATTCGATAATCGCTTGGCTTTAGACATGACGATCGCTCAATAAGATCGCTTTTAGATCACAAGGCTTTGTTACTATTGAACTCCTGAACGCCTGAATTTAACGCCTGAACACCTGAATTTAACGCCTGAACTCCTTTATACATTAATTCCTAAACTCCTTATATATCATGCTTCAAGAACTCAATATCTATTTTCCTGATCCACAACATTTGGCTATCAGCCTAACTGATAACCATAATAGTGAAAAAACCCAACTGTTAGAATTTAGTTCCCCCATTTCTGACAAGGGTCATCAACATCTCCATTGGTATTTAAAAGAATATCCGAATCAATACAGTGCTGAAGTTGATATCGACGCGGCCCAACAAATTGCGAAACAATTCCCCCCATTAGGGCATAGTTTGTTTAATAAAGTCTTTGCTAAAAAAGCGGCACAGCGTCTCTATAAAAAGTTCATCGCGCACAAACAACCTGGCCGTATACTGACGATTACAAGCCTTGAACCCAGTATTTTGTCATTACCTTGGGAATTGCTACACCCTTCTGGCAAGGGTAGTGGGTTTTTGATTTTTGAAACGCCCCCTATTTCTATCCGTCGTCGTGCGCCGATTATCAGTAAAAAGTCTTTTGAAATCAATCAGAAAGATAAAATACACCTGTTAGTTGTGATCTCGCGTCCAACTGATACCCTTCCCCGTGATCCCCAGGTACCGGCTTCAGCAGTACTGAATGCCATAGAGCAATACGGTGCTGAGCGCATAACCATTGAATTTCTTCGTCCTGCCACATTGAAACAATTACGTGAACGGTTGGAAAATAAAACCTTGCCCGCCGTCGATATACTGCATCTTGATGTGCCGGCTTTACTTGATCAAAATGGCGAGTTTGAACAACAAGCCCATCAGGGCCTGAAAACATTGTCCGAACCCTTAAAACAAGCCGCTATGGGGATCAATCTGGGCAAAAATACGATTTATCTACAGTTTGAAAAAGACACGGGCGAAAAACGACTCATCCCTGTAGACTTGGTAGCGGATCTGCTTAGCCATTATCCTATCGCTTTAGTCATTTTATCGAGTGGCCCATCAGTAAAAACAGAAGCCGATATCGACAGCGATATCGACAGTATCGCTCTCAATTTGATAGCGAAAGGCCTGCCTTTCGTTCTGGTTATACGTGATTCGCTATTAGCCACTCAAAAATTGTTTGAAACCTTTTATGACTCTTTGGTGCAAGGTCAAAAAATCGGCACAGCTTTAGATACCGCCCGTTCTGCTTTGTATAGCAATACGGCCCGGCGCGATATTATGCACCAAAGTGGCCCCGTTAAATTGCACTTACATGATTGGTTTTTACCTGCCTTGTATCAACAAGGACAAGACACGGCCTTATTAACGCAAATGCTGCCGGATAAAGAGAAGGCATTAGTTCAAGAAAAACGTGCTTTCTCTCACAATTTGTCTCATCCACCGGCCTGTGGATTTTTTGGCAGATGGCAGGAATTACGGGATATCGAGCGCCGTTTTATGCGCGGTATACGACGTATTAATATCCATGGTGGTGGGGGACAAGGGAAAACGTCTTTAGCGCAAGAAACCGGCCGTTGGTTGCAGCACACTGGGATGTTTAAATATGTCGTCTATGTGGATTATGGAAACTGTCAAATACTTGATCCGGTCAGCGTTGCGATCAGCATGATCTCTGAAGTATTACAAAAACACTTGTTAGATGTGGATGCCGTCACGCAAGCCTTGCGTCGTGTGCCCACTTTATTGATTTTGGATAACGTGGATTTACACTCATCCGCTCAAGTCACGCCTCTGCCTAGCCTGTTTACGAGCACTTCAAAAGGAGAGGAAAACACGCCTCTGCCTAGCCTGTTTACGACCACTTCAAAGGAAGAGGAAAACACGCCGCTGCCTAGTCTATTTACAACCTCCTCACAGGAAGATGAGAACACGTTGCCTAGCCTATTTACAAGCTCATCAAAGGAAGAATACACTCAGCCTAGCCTATTTACCGCCGCTTCAAAAGAGGATGAAACACAGCCTAGCCTATTTACCCCCTTCTCAAAGGAAGCAGAAAACACAGCGCCTAGTAGTCTATTGACTACCCCTTCAAAGGAAACGGAAAACACGCCTAGTCTATTATTGACTACCCCTTCAAAGGAAGAGGAAAACAGCAACTACTTTAGTTCCTTTTTTGAAAAGGAAGTAGAGGATAAAAAGGCCGAAGTAGAGGATAATGCGGAAGTAGATAATAATAATGCGGAAGTGGCAAAGGCGAATGAGGAAGATGAAAAGGACAAACGTCATCAACTCCTTGATGCGGTTAAAAAATGGTCCGAAGCGGGCAAAAGCCGTGTGATCATCATCACGCGCCAAGGCAATCTGTCTCATCTGGATTTTCCAGAACAAGGCAACTTGAAATATTACCTCTTACCCCTGGGTAAATTAGAAGAAACCCAAGCCGTGCGCTACGCGGAAGCCTTGATGACACTGCCACCGCTACCCGCGTATGGTGTGCCAAAACGGGCAGCTTTAACACAATTACTTGAGCAAGCCCATTATCACCCCTTATCCATTCATCTGTTAGTGTATCTTTTGAAAAACAATCACATCGATACCTTAACGGCGCAGTTCAATCAATCGTTAGCCGCATTATCGGCCGACACGCTTTATCTTGAACGGCCACTGGTTGCGGCACTGAATTTGTCATTAGAAAAGTTAGATCCCTCAATACGAAACGGGATCACGAGATTAGGTATCTTTCAATGCGGCGCGTTTGAAAACATTTTACAAGGCATCACGCAAATACCGGAACCGCAATGGCAAACCCTACGCCAAACCTTAGAAGCGGGTGGCCTGATTCAGCCTGATAACCTAGAAGGTATCACAGTGAATTATCTCAAGTTCCACCCAAGCTTAGCCCCGCTACTGTGGAATCGGCTCTCGCAGCTAGAACAAGAGGCCTTAACCGAGCGTTATTGCCAAGGCTACCATGAATTATCTTTGTTCTTATACGATGAAGATAACCAAAAACCGCATCAAACTCGTCTCATTGAGCGACGAGAACTGCCGAATTTGCTACATGCCGTTGAGGAAGCGTTAGACAGTAATAAAAAAGACGCATTAGAATTTGCTGACAAAGTCATCTCATTCCTCGTTGACTTTGGTTTCAAAACGGACAGCAACAAGTTGACAACGCGCAGAACGGAGAAATTAAGCACATCGACTGCCGTCTCTCAAGAAGAATATCTTGCCCAGTCTCAAAAAGCCGAACGACTCTATTCTGACAGCCAGTATTCAGAAGCTCAAGCCGTTTATCAAGAAATCCTTGGACAATTAGGCGAAGATATCAGTTATAACCGTTGTCTCACCTTGAGCGGATTAGGCCGTTGTCTTGCAGAAACGGGTGACTTAGAACAAGCCGCTGACTACTTTCGGCAAAGCTTGGCGGAATTGGCACACATGCCGCCTACCCAAGACATCAAGCGAGAAGCGGGCCTGATACAAACCTATTTAGCCACCGTGCTGATGGAAATGGAAGACTACAGCGGTGCAAAAGCGGCTTATAACACGGCCTTATCTATAATGAAAAACATCGGCAACAGCCTTCATCAGGCGGCGATACAATCGCAATTGGGCAAAATCGCCATGTTGCAAAATCAACCTCAAGAAGCTGAACACTACTATCGTGATGCATTGAACCTCTTTAAACAACTCAAAGATCAAAAATCAGAAGCCCTCGTTTGGCATCAACTGGGGATGGTTTGCCAAAATGCAAAACGTTGGAAGGCCGCCGATGAAGCCTATCAACAAGCCGCGAAATTGTATGAAAAACGAGGAAATCAAGCAGAAACGATCACAATCTGGCAGCAACTGGCTCAAGTCAATCAAGAGAATGGGCATGTCCAAGCCGCTGAAATTTGGTATCGCAAAGTGATTGAAGGTTACAAGGTTCAAAAAGACTGGAAAAGCGTGTCAAAAGGTTTTCAAAACCTCGCTAAGTTGCTGCAAACCCAACCCCATCGCTTAGATGAAGCGTGGCAATTAGCCGAGGCCTGTTTAAACTTTGACAAAAGCCTCGAACCTGATCAGAGCGAAATTTGGGAAATCTACTCTCTCTTAGCCGACATTGCTGAGAAGCGCCATGACACGCCGCAAGCGAAGCATTATCGCAACTTAGCCCTACAAGCGAAAAGCAAGGTGGCCGGTGGTTCAACCAATTTACAACAACATCAACAATTCATTGATGCCATGGTACAAACCATCGCCCAACCCAAGCTCCGCAAACAACTCGACTCAATGCTACAACAGCGAGAGAACAAAGGATGGCGTAAACTGACAGCCGCCAGTCGTCGCATCCTAGAGGGTGAACGAGATTGGAATAAGCTATACGAACAAGAAGCGTTAGACATGGAAGACGCGATGATCGTGCAAGAAATTCTCCAACGCCTTGAAAAGAAAAATCCAGAGAGTTTAATCATCACCTCTGACAACGAACCACAGACAGAAAGCTTCTCATTCCAACCGCAGAATGAACAACAGCCACAGCTTCGTTTTTGAAGTTATAAAGCGGGATAATCAGAGGGCAATCCTTAAAGGGGATTTTGTAGGGTGGGTAAAGATTGTTGCCCACCATTCAGGCCTCTTTTAAAAATCAATGGTTTTGTCGGGTGGGTAAAGATTGTTGCCCACCATTCTCTCTGAAGAATTTGAATCGATCATCAAAACGCCAACAATATCCATTTTTAAACATACCTTTAATTTAATAGCGAATTCATAATTTAAAAAGGTCACTGTTTGGACCGATCTATTGGTTTGTAGGGATTACCCAATGGGCAGAATTGAGAACTGGGGTGTTGTCATCAGGTGTTGCTCAAAATTGACACATTTAAAAAATATTTCCAAAAAATTTGAAAGTTTGACATTTATTTTGGGTTAAAATAGCCGCGCTCGCGGCTTTTGAAGTTTTGAAGTTTTTAAACAGGTGAGATGAATGCGTGTTCAGAGCATGTCGAAGGGTTTCAAATCATTTGTAACTATCTGATTTTATATCTCATCACAAGAATGACTGGCAAAAAAAGCATGGTGATGACATCTAAAAAGGGTAGTCCTAATAATTAAGAAACATAGCCAGTAGGCTGGGCTGACGAAAGGAAGCCCAGCAACAAATTGATTATCAAGAAATCCCTAACTTACCCTTGCAGGCCTAGCTATCGGCGGCTGAAGAGGAGTGTTAGTAGGTAGGCTCGCTTCATTGCCTTAACCTGCTAACTTTGTCTTGTTCCCCGATCTATTCGCCGGGAAAATAACGGTGTTAGACTACAATAAATTATGCAACAAAAATTTTGGATAAATGTCCGAGAAAAACCTGCTTTTTTAGTTGCCATGATGAGGGAATTAGCAGGAAGTGATTCGCAAATAATGTTTGAAGGTAATTTATCAAAATGCAATTTTTCAAATATTGAGCAATTACCAATTACTGGAGAAATACATGTTTGTGATAGTGCATCTGAAAATATTGTTCTACCGCTTACGAAAAACAATATAAAACCAATACTAAAACAAGTATTGCCAGAAGGTAGAGTTGTTCATAAAATCAACCACATTCAAATTCAAAAAAGAAATGAAATACAGCTTATGGTTGGTGATAATTTTCATAACGAGTGCATTAGTGTTGGTTCAATGGTTTCGTTAGAGTTTTTATCAATCTTAAAAAAGAATGGTATCATCAGAAAAATTCAAACTGACACAGAAGCAAAGGCAAAATATCTATGGTTCAATACCTAAAAATAATTGGTGTCAAAGTAAAATGAATTCTCGCAATACAAAGGGGTCAGGCTAGAATTAAATCTGGCCCAATTCAAACTCAACAAATATCCTAACTTACCCTTGCTCGCCTACCTTCTGCGGGAGAAAAACGGTGTTAGAAGGTCATTGCTCGGATTCATTGCAAACCTGCTAACTTTGTCTTGTTCCCCGATCTATTCGCCTGGAAAATAACGGTGTTATAGCGTTTCCCGATTGAATAAAGTACAGTTATATTAAGAAAATCGAACCGCAAAATAAATTTTGCACTCCAAGAAGGCCGCAAAATAAATTTGGAACGAAAATCAATCCGACCGCAAAATAAATTTGGAACGAAAATCAATCCGGCCGCAAAATAAATTTGGAACGAAAATCAATCCGGCCGCAAAATAAATTTTTAACTCAAATGATTTGTACTTCATTCAATCGGGAAACGCTATAGCTCTTAAAACAATGGAAACAAAATTAATCATCAAAACGAAATCTTTAAAAGACTTTTTATCGCTTTTTAATCAAGATAAGGTAATGGATAATCTATCTCTTGGTGATACTTGGCATCCAGCTTCTGGGTTCGTAGATGAGGGGATTTTGAATGGAAAAAGAAAAATAAAAGAAGTTATCGACTTAGACTATGATTTCAATGGCCTCATTGGCTTCACAGCGAATATAGAAAACATGAAGTTGCGATTATTAAGTGATACAACTGACTCATCTGATGGCAGCAAATTTGAAGTTAAAGGACCGATAAAGGATATGAGAATATTGAATAATAAAATATTAGAGAAAAAGGCTTATTGCCCAAGGAGGTATGAAGTTGATTTCATCATGGATTATGAAAAGTAAATTAGGATATAACAAAAAAATGGAGCCGACGCAAAAAGACGTGCTGCTCATTTAAAACGTTAGATATGTATGAAAGAACTTTACGATTTTAATGAAATAATCAGAACTGAAAGGAATGGAAATCTTTGCTGGATTATCTTCAAAATGATTTGTCAAAAAATTATTAGTTGCTATTGCTTTTTTAGCAATATCAGATATACTGATTTTTCACTTATTTTGAAATTAAGTGATAAAGGTTGATAATTAAAGTTTTCCAATAAAATCATAATATTATTCTGTCATACAATTCTATAACACTTAAATATTCAACTTAAAGATTCATTTTATGAAAATCACTCAAATAAACATTAAAGACTATAACCAATTTAAAAACCTGATGCTTGATCTGACTTACCCCAAAGGACATCAAAAAGAAGGGCAAGCATTAGAGAAAATTTGCTTTCTTGGACAAAGTGGTACCGGGAAAACGAGTTTATTGAATGTTTGTAAGACGGTTTTGGGAGCGACTTTTAAAGCTAATCATGATGAAAGTCTGCAAGCAACTTTTAATTCTGCTGCTCAAAAATATATTATGCAAAATGTCATAATGACTTGTTATTTTAAAGACATTAAGACCGTTATAGAAATCTCCGATAAAGGGCATATTGTCTGGAAATGGCATTTGAATACTCCCCCAAACAAAAAGTCTTGTGCCTATAGATTTTATCATCGATTTTTATGCGGGTAAAAACCGGCTGATTTCTTTTCCAGCGGAGATTGTTGATCATGTCAATCGTATTGTACAAAACCAAAGTCAACTGACTTTTGATGATTTAAAAACTGAAGATGAAATCCTGATTAAAGAGGATATCTCCTTTTTTCATGAAAATTGGAAAATATTTGATTTGGAAACTGAAAGCTTTTTAGAAATTTGGACGGATATTTTAAGAGATATCAATGATTACAAGATAGAAGAGTTAAGATACAGCCAGCAAATGGCTAATGCTTTTACGGACAGTATGGAAAAAGGAGAAAGACTGCTGTCTCAATTTAAGCGATGGAAACAAGAAACCCCTAATCCAATTAAAAAGTTAGCACAAAAACTCAATCCCATTCTCAATAAATTTTATTTGAACCTCAAAACCACTTTTGATTTTCAATCCATAGAGGATTTAAAATTCATTAAAATTCAATCACTCAGTGGCACTGAAATCCCGTATCATGGTTGGAGTACCGGAACCAAACAATTTATTTTAACTCTCACGCCACTTTTTCAACTGAATACGGAAGATACGATTATTTTAGTTGATGAACCTGAAAGATCATTATATCCTGATATTCAAACCGAAATCATTGACTATTACACTGAGTTGGCACCACAAGCACAATTCTTTTTTGCCACCCATTCGCCTCTGATTGCGTCGTGCTTTGAACCTTGGGAAATCGTGGAATTGAAATTTAATGAACAAGGGACGGTTTATCAAGAGCAGTATTACGAAGGTGAGCGGCATGTCGATAATTATTTCCTTGATCCACGCTATTTACGTTGGGATAGCATTTTAATGCGGGTATTTGATTTGGAAAGGGAAGGCAATGAAACGAGAAGTCAAGCCTTAGAAGAAGCGCTGAAAGCCAAATTAAAAAAGTATAAAAACGAAAATCGGCTTGAAAGTGAGGAAGGGCAAAAAATGTTGGAACGATTTGAAAAACTAGGCAAAAAATTAGCGTGGCGGTTATATGAGAAAAATTGATAAAAGCACCATTCTGGCAACTGAATATGCGTCGTGGGTAGAAGATTTAAACAACAAGCATGAAGAGCATCCGGCTTATTCTTCTCATCATAAATATTATATTTCACGCAAAAGTTTTTGCGCGCAAAAACTTTTGCGTGAAATAGATGTCTTAGTGAGTTTACTCTATTGCCAAAAAGGCTTATGTGCCTATACAGAGATTTTGATAGCTCGTTCTGATAGATATAGTGTGGATAATTTTGACCAAAACGGAAGATATATTCACAAAAACGAAGAAATGTCAGGATTTTTTGCACAACTCGATCATTTTGAGAGTGCGTTAAAAGCTAAAAAAGGGTGGGATTGGGATAATTTTTTTGCGGTTTCAGACAAAATAAACACTAGGAAACGTACAAAAACGGTGGATGACATTTTGAAACCCGATTCACCTGATTATGATCCTGACAAATGGTTAGCTTATGATGATGAAGAACATATTTTTTACGCCAATCCAGATATTGAAGATGAAAACACCGTCAATCGGATTCAGCAGATGATAAACGTACTTGGTTTAAACTATGGTACTATCAAAGATACACGAACCGAATATCTCAATGAAAAAATGGAATTACTTGAATTAGGAATAGAAAAAGAGGCTTATCAATTTGTAACCGCTTTTGAAATGATTAAAGAAAATATATCGAAATAATTAGGGTCAGAATAAAATAAATTTTGCTAGAAAAGATAAGCGAGTGTAGCCATCGATGCTCACTCAACCACCATCGCACGTATTATCTATCCAAGGCGAATTTCATTCGCATCTTGCTCATTAGGCCTTGTAATACGTTTGAACGGTGTTGTTTTGGCAACCCGTCACTTCACTTCCAACCGGTTGCGGGTACACACTATCCAATCTCCCTAAATCGCCTCTAAAAAAAGCCCCGTTTTCCATTTAGCCATCCGGCAAATAAATACAACTCTCCCATCAATGGCGACAACGGACACCCAAAAAAATCCCACTCTTATCCTCCCGATAATTCTCCCCAAAACAGATCGTTCTTGTTAAATATTGATTGCCACCACAACCTTTGGGCACTGGGGTAGTTGAATGGGATTGATTTAAGTCACAGGGCAACCCTACGGATTGTCCCTCATCGTTAGACACAAGTCTTTAAGTATTTGATTTAAATAAATTTTAATATATTTACGCTTTAAACGTGTTGCCTATTGAAAGGGATAGAGATGGTGGGCAAGCCGGCGGTAGGATTTTGGGACAATATTTAATTCAGTGTCGCCCGCTTACCCACCCTACGAAACGTTGGGAACAACAATAACGACAAGGATTGTATATAAAAAAGGATTTCTTCGCGTGTGAACGCAATTCATTATTTCATTTAAAATCAAATACTTATGTTAATGTGAAACCAAGAAGAGTCGATTTTTTGTACGCCTACCGACGACAATTTATAAGTTGGATTGTCCCTACAGGCACACTATTTCATTCTTTTATAAAAGGCACTGGCCTCTGACGGCTGTGAATTTTGAAAGTACTTGGATTTTCAATGTCTTGAATATCGCACCCCTTCAGACTGGCCTCTACAAAACCACCTGGTAATACCACCAGAAATTCATCCAAATTCATATCAGGTGCATCAATGTTGACTTCCCCATCTAGTCCTAATCTGGATGACGCGCTCACTAAACTGTCGGAAGAGGCCAGAAATTGATCGGAACGAATGCTAATATTCCCCCCTCTGCCTTTATCTGCTTGGGCTGCAATTTTGCTGTTATTCAATACCACAAAAACAGGTTGTTCAATCGTAATATCCCCCCCATTGCCCGTTCCGCTTTTCACACTGGTTGTGATTCTACTGTTTTGCAAAGAGAGGAAATTGGGTGTCGTTATCGTGATATCACCTCCTCCGGCATTTTTTGCAGAAGCCGCGATGAGACTATGATCGGTTAAATTAATTGTAGGGGCTTGAATCGAAATCATACCGGCATGACCTGCATTGACTTCTAGACTTTTGGAATTACTCAACAAAGCACTGACTCCCGTATTACCTAAATGGGTTTCGATATTGTTTATGTTAGCAAACGGATCTTTACGAAAGTTGCCTTCAGGCCTTCCTGAGATTATCAAACGTTCAGAGGCCTTAACGACAATGGCTCCCCCTTTGCCAGGCCCTTGAGTAAAACTGCTTATTCTGGCTCCCTCTGTAATGAGGATTTGGCGAGCTTCTATCTCAATTTTCCCCGCATTACCCGCATTATCAAACTGGCCTTCCGTGCCCGAAAAAATAAAACTAGGTGCACCGACTTCGGACGTGCCGGAAAGGGTTAAGGTATCAGCGACTTTCAGAATTATTTTGCCACCTTGTCCTATACCGTTCGTATCGGTAGCGATTTCAGAACCTTGCAAATTTAAGTCTTCTACCTGAATATCTATTATGCCACTGTCTTTATCGCCTGAATCACTTTCTAGCTCGCTGTTATTTAATTCAAAACGTCCACCACGAATAAACAGATCACCTGCGCCATCACCACTTACCCCTATCCAAGTGTTATTCGCGATAATCTTTCCCGTTTGTTTCGCATTCAAGATGATGTCGGATTGAGTTGGGATAACCTCCCCCTGTGAAGCGAGACTGATCAGATTAATTCGCCCAAATTCTGCAAACAGTTTGAGAGAATAATTGGGATGAAAGGTATCCGATTCATCAGTTGAGGGTAATTGCCCCTGCATTAATAAATCCCCTCCGACAAGCGACAAGGTTTTACCAAAGGCCACAAACAACTGGCTATCTTGTAGCGTAATCGGTGCCGGTGTATCGGTTAAAAAGCCGAATGCTTCAACAGGTGCAACCGTTAATAAACTCTCATTGGGTTGACGCGCATGAAAACTGCCGCCGTCTTCCAAACGTAAATAGTCAGCCGTGCTGGCATGAAAGCTCCCTTGCACGTCCAATTTGGCATGGGGCCCAAACAAGATGCCAGAAGGATTGAGAAAATACAGATCAGCGTTAGGCAGGGTTGAACGAATGAGGCCATCAATATTGGAAGGATTGCCGCCAGTGACGCGGCTAATGACATTTTGAACCGGATTTGGCCCTGTAAAAGTCGCACTTTCATGACTTTGTAAGTTGAAATCTTGGAAACTATGAAACAAGTTATTACCGTGTTGTTGGCCTAAGTCAGCACCAATTTGATAATCGGGGCCTGGTAAATTGAGTTTCTGGCCTAAAGTACCATCGGTGGTGATTTGAGCCCGTATCGGTAAGCTTATGATTAAAAAAAGGATTGTCAGTAAAGATTGGGGTTTCATGGGGAATTCCTTTTTTTGATGAGACAATCATTGCTCATGCTTGGACATCATTGGCAGTATCTTTGATATTGTAAAAAGGGTTTCACGCTGTGCGTTGAAGTAACCGATAGGTTCAATCCATCATTTATTCGACTCATTCGACGCTCGCTTTCAAATCATTTTCAAATTTTGCCGCTTGTTTGCAAATAGGTTTAACCTCTTGTCAATATAACATTCTAACTTTGTTTACATCAAAATAACACTCCCTGACTTTTAGTCAACTTGCAGCGGCTTCCGTTCGTTACAAGTATGATATAGGGAAGAGGGCGCCTCTTCAGGAAGTCCTTGAGGACAGATTTAGCCCATCGTTTATCCCCGTAATTTGTACGATAGATTTTCAAGTCAATAATTTAACAAGGGCAGACACGCAGGTCTGCCCCTACAAGGCGTTATTTTGTAGATTTTCTGTAGGGGCAAACCTGTGTGTCTGCCCTCTTTAGTGAAATTATTGATCTTAAAATTTATCGTTTTTTCCCCATAACAAAGTTATAACCCGATATTTTTAATATTCCAATGCTCTCGCTGCCGCTTGTGCGCGATTGCGGGCTTCCCTAGCACATTTAGCATCCTGCATGCCCTCACAGGCGAGTGTAATGACTACCCAATTTCTCATTCGCAGTTCTTTATACATTTTTTCATAACGACCTACGAGATAGCTATTAGATTTCAGAGCGAGATTGGCTGCACGTTTCCAGTCTTCTTGTACTAAACGTATCCCTGCTAAGTTATGCCAAAGGATGGGATGTTGTGAATCAATTCGCAAAGCACGTTCAAGTGAAGCTGCGGCTTGTTCATATTGCTTGGTTTCATAATAGGTTTTGGCATCGTTGAACAAGGATTCTATTGCTGATGAAGAATCCGTTTTAAGCAAATAAGGAGAAGCTAAAACGCTTTCCGTCAGCATGAAAAAACAGGTGACCAGTAGCAAACTAAATAGCGGCCACCGTTTGTAGGGATTAACTTTGTTCATCTGATTTCCTCTGCAAGGTGCGAACGAAATGCCACCTTCGTTAAGCTAAAATTATCGCGTAGGCGATAAATCGCCTACTGCCGAAAAATTGAGAACGGGGGGCAACAGCCCACCCAACAAAGAATGGTGGGCGACAATCTTTGCCTACCTTATACATGATATAGCGTTTCCCGATTGCATGAACCTTCGGTGTGCTACGCTAAGTACAAAAAAAAATCAATCCTAAAAATCAATTAAAAGGCACAATCCAGAAGGGGTTGAATGTGTGTGAAACGCAGTAACAAAAAAAAAATGTATTTCACATTTAGCTTCGCTAACCTTCGGTGTGCTACGCTAAATACAGTTTTTGCGCGCAAAAACTTTTGCGTGAAAACCTAATCGGGAAACGCTATAACTGATCATTGATAATTGAGCATTGATTGGGCTGTATTGCGTTGGTCAACAATAAACGGCATACGTTCTGCTCCGACTGAACGCCATTGTATATTCTTGGGGGTTATTGGGGCTTTTGCTTTTGGACGGATGGCTTTGATGAAATCGCTCCAAACAACCAGTGCACCTGTACCACCACTCAAACCCATCGCTTTATTATCATCACGACCCACCCAAGTGACGGCTAACAATTCACGGCTAAAACCCGCAAACCAGCTATCGCGCAAATCATTACTGGTACCGGTCTTGCCTGCTAAAACCATCTTTGAAGGCAAGGTTTTAGCCACTTTGCGCCCAGTTCCTTTTCGTAGCGCCCGTTTCAGGGCGTAATTGAGCAAATAGACAGGGGCCGCATCAAAACGTTCCTCTACCGATAGCGCATAACGATTTAACGGTTTACCTTCATGATCGAGAACATTGCGGATCCCTCGCACGGGAATACGAAAACCACCACTGGCAATGGTTTGATACATTTGTGCAACTTCTAAAGGGCTTAAGTTTATACTGCCCAGCAATACTGAGGGATACATCTTAAACTCCCGTTCAATACCTAAGCGTTTCAGAGTGTCTTTGATCTTATCGAGTCCCAATTCCATCCCTAAATGCACGGTGGCCAAGTTATAGGAATAGGATAAGGCGCGATACAAGGGAACGCGGCCATGTGAAACACGATCATAATTTTGTGGTTTCCAGATTTCACCCGTTCTTTTGTCTTCCCATGTAAACGGTATATCATCAAGTAAGGAAGTCAAATCATACCTGTTGTTTTGTTCCAAAGCCGCTAAATATACGGCCACTTTAGCCAAGGAACCAATCTGACGCACAGCATTGAGGGGCCGGTTAAAACCGGCATATTGCGGTTTTTTACCATTAATCAAGGCTAATAATTCACCATTTTCACTACTGGTGACGATCATGGCCCCTTCTAAGTTGCGTGCTTTACGATGTGTCTTTTCCAGTTTTCTGAGGCTTTTTTTCATAACCCGTTCTCCCAATTTTTGGACATAAGGATCCAAGGTTGTAAAAATTTGTAAACCTTTGGAACGCAAGGCTTTTTCATCATATTCCTGATGTAATTGATAGCGCACGAGATCCATAAAAGCAGGATAGGGAAAGCGACTCTCTGTCACTTTTTTAGCGACACCTAAAGGGGCCTCTTTAGCCACTTTCGCATCACCAAGACTGATTTTGTCTTGCTGGGCCATCATATCCAACACGAGATTGCGACGATCACGGGCACGCTTTGGATGTTTGCGCGGATTATAAATTGAGGCACCACGTACTAAGGTAATGAGTAAAGCTAATTGTGGCAACTTCAGTTCTTCTAAAGGGCGGTTAAAATAAAACCGTGCCCCCATTCCCATGCCATGAATCGCACGATTGCCATCTTGACCCAAGAACACTTCGTTCATGTAAGCTTCAAGAATCTGCTCTTTGCTATAATGCCATTCTAACAATAAGGCCATAATAGCCTCATTGATTTTACGCTTTAACGTGCGTTCATCTGTTAAGTAAAAGTTTTTAACCAATTGTTGAGTCAGGGTACTACCGCCCTGTACCCAGCCGCCGGCCTTGAGATTGGCGAGAAAGGCACGTACTAAACCCCGGATACTCAGTCCACTATGTTCATAAAAATTACGGTCTTCCATCGCAACTAAAGCCTCAGTCAATGAGGGAGGAACTTTATCTAAGCGCACCAAAATGCGATCTTCATTGTGAGCGGGATAGATTTTGCCTATCAATTTAGGGGGTAAGCGTAACAAGGCTAAGCGACGGTTAGGCTGTAACTCATTGATAGATTGAACGATATTACCCGATAAGCGCACTCGCACTGTCCGTGATGGATCAGTGGCATCCCAAAACTTAAAGGCACGAGTTGTGATGGTAAAGTTTTTGCCGCGCTGATACCATTGCCCAGATTCATCAAGTTGACGAGATTTTTGATAACCTAGAGCGTTCAGTTCTTCACTTAAAGCCTGAGCACTCAGACGCATCCCAGTGTAAAGTTCTAAGGGACGAGCATAAACACGCGCTGGTAATGCCCAACGTTTGCCTTCAAATTGCTCGCGCACTTTTTCGTCTAGTGAAATGACGTAATGACCTAGGAAACCGAATAGAATAATTAAAATTAACCAACGCCATCTAAAACGAAAACCCGTTCGGCGGGGGGGAGGAATAGGACGTTTAGAAGACCCTTGGCGACGTAGTTTGTAAGGAGATTTTCTTTTACGTGGGCGTGTCATTGTAGAGTCACTCAAATCAAAATGTTTTTTGATTATAACAGGTTAAGAGATCAACCTATAGTATTGCTTAAAAAAGCGTGCCTTGTCTATTGATAATATTAAACATTAAAACAAAGAAAAACTAAAAAGTGAAGAGGAGAACTTAATTATCAATGATTAATAGTTAATTATTAATTGTTAATGGCTTCCGCCATAAGCGTCAATCCTAAAACCTTTACGGGTTTAAACCCTCTTGCTTTGACGAATTTAACTCTTCGCATTTAACCATTAATCATTAATTATTAACCATTGTTTTAGAAAAAAATTCTGTTATGATTAATAACTCTATTGGCTGGGCTTTGTGTGTGCCCACTACCTACATTTTCTTTTAGTTTTCAAAACTAATCTGAACGAGGACAATTTGTTATTAAAGCTTTTCAATGTGAAATGATTAAGTGCTGAATTTGATTGAATTTAAATCAATAATTTCCTATCTATATTTTAGTAATGCTAACAATTCAAGCCCTTAACTAAACGAACATTGACGATCTCTAAAATTGTCAGAACCATTTAATATAATGAAATCAAAATAATGCTTTCAGAAAATCAAGCCAACCCAAAAGAGGTTGGAAAAAACGACAGCTCGGCCCCTCAAGAAAGTGTGTCAGCCACTGATGCAAATAACCCCAATCCCTTGGAACATGATACTGATACCGCTAAGTGGTCTGCTAGTGAAGGATATCAAAAACGTTACTCTGCAAGTTACCGGGAACGTTATCTAGGGTTGGAAGAATTACTCGAATTTGCAGCTGAAACGGGTAAACTTGATCCCCCTGAGCTTGCAACAGATGTGAAACAACTCAAAAAAGTGCTTTTTTACACTGATCCTGATACTTTAAATCTTGATGAGCTGTGCAAAGCCGAGGCAAACTTGGAAAGACTGTATGCCACACTGAGCGACTTGGTAGCACCAGTCACGCTATTAACCCTACGCACAACGTCGCAAAACTATCAGGTAGAGAGGCTTTGGTGGAAAGCTTTGTTTCTGGGTTCCGGATCGGTTGGCCGAAACTTTTTTCGGAAACTGGCCTGGATCGCGCTTATACTGGTTAGCTTTATCTTTTTTAGAGAGTATGTAAAACTCGCTACTGAATTGGATCTTGGGGAAAAATTCTTGCACTTCGTCGATCCGTTTTTATATGGTGCATTAGGTGCCTTGGTGTACTTGTATAAAGGTTTGACAGAAGACTATATCAACCGCACACTCAATCCGAAAAAGTTATCAACCAACTGGTTGCGTATTTTTATGGGCAGCTTATCGGGCGGCCTCATTGTCCATCTTTTTGCTGAATTTATTGATATAAAGGATATAATAAGCAGTACAGGTGCTTCAAATGATGCGGCTTTAATGGCCTTAGGATTTTTGGCGGGCTATAGTGTTGAGTTTTTCTACCAAGTCTTGGATAAACTGATTCGTGTCATCACGCCAAAAGCAGGCGGGGGTGTGGAGGGACAAGGGGCTGTTCCCGCTTCGCCTAAACAGGCACAGATTGAAATGCTGACTAATCGTCTTAAAGAAATGGACAATGAAGAAGACAAGGTTGCTATTCGGAAATTGCTAGACAAAATTTAGTACAGGAAAATAGGGCGCATTTCTAAAAAAAGGGTCATTTGAGTTGTATTTACAAAGGCCCGATTTTAGTTCCAAATTTATTTTGCTGCTCTTTTAGTTCCAAATTTATTTTACTTCAGCCCAATTTTAGTTCTAAACTTATTTTACTTCAGTCCAATTTTAGTTTCAAATTTATTTCACTTCTGCCTGATTTTCGTTCCAAATTTATTTTGCGAAGGCCTGATTGAGATTGATAATGACCCTTTTTGTTGGGAATGCGCCCGGAAAATAAAATAACTTGTAGGGGCAATCCCTTGTGGTTGCCCCCCCCATTGCCATTAATTTTTTAATCGAATGGATAAAATATCACCGTCGCGCTGGATTTGGATAGAGCGAATCGTGTACTGCTTGAAACGTCGGTTCAACTCTTCGATGGTTTTAACTTCCCGGCGATTGAAGCCAATGATAATATCGCCAGCTACCAACCCGACTTGGTCAGCATTGCTGCCTTGCGTAATTTTATCTACTTGTATACCATCAGAACTGTCTTTTAAGACTGCCCCGTCTAAATACCAACTGACTTTACTACCTTCAACCCCTTGTGTATCAGCAATAACCGCATATAAATGGCGAGTGCGTCCTCGACGCAGGAAAGTGATTTTCACCCGCTCACCAATGCGTAATAAACCGATGCGATTACGAAGATCAGTGGCTGAATTAACGGGCTTATTATTGATCGCCGTTATAATGTCACTATACCGCAAACCCGCTTTTTCAGCCGCAGAACCGCGTACCACTTCAGCAATCACAGCCCCTTTATTGCCTGTTATGCCAAACGCCGTTGCTAAATCAGGCGTTAAATCCTGTATACTGATGCCCAATTGACCCCGTTTGACTTCACCAAAGTCTCTCAAATGCTGTATGATTTGATCCGCCATATTAATCGGAATGGCAAAACCTATCCCCACATTTCCACCACCTGGCGCAATAATAGCCGTATTGATACCAATCAATTCTCCCCGTAAATTGACCAAAGCCCCCCCCGAATTACCCGGATTAATTGAGGCATCAGTCTGAATAAAATCTTCATAGCCTTCAATACCTAAGCCACTACGCCCCAAGGCGCTCACAATGCCAGATGTCACTGTCTGCCCTAAACCAAAGGGATTACCTATGGCTACCACAAAATCACCCACCCGCAAGCGATCAGAATTAGCGAATGACAAAGCGGTTAAATTTTCAGCAGGTATTTTCAGAAGCGCGATATCGGTTTCAGGATCAGTTCCAATCAACTTAGCATTGAACTGACGGCCATCATGCAAAGTCACAGAAATTTCATCTGATTTTTCAATAACATGATTATTGGTGAGCACATAACCAACACGCGCATTGATGATCACACCAGAGCCCCGGCTTTGCGTCTTCTGTTTTTGTTCGGGAATATTAAAAAAACGACGAAAAAACGGATCATTAAACAAAGGATTGTTTACAACCTGAGTCTGGGCACTTGAAATATTGACCACAGCCGGCAAAACATCCTCCAACATTGGCGCAAGACTAGGTAAAGCTTGGCCTCCCACAGAAGTCGGTAAAGCACAATTGGCTTGTCCCATGAATAACATGACTAACATTAGCCAAATAAAATGAGAATTGAGTTTGTACACAATGGCTCCTCTTAATAATGAATGAAAAAATAAATGAATTTCACGCGTTCAGGCTAAAGTCTCTCGAAACGAAATTTTAGCTTTTCAGACAAAAGTTTTTGCGTGAAAAATGAACGGTAATGACATCACTTATTAGTTTATACAAAAAAGTTTATACAAAAATAGTAGCGTTTCAGATATTTACAAAAGGGCAATGGTGCGATTAAAAGTGCGGGGGTAAAACCAAATAAAGTCATAAAAAGTTATCCAAAATCAATTTTTGACTCAAAAAAAACCAATATCTTCGTGGAAATTTATTTTGGATGTTCTCCCCCGCACTTTTAATTGCACCCAAAGGGCAACTTTGAAATGATTTTTCTGAAAATCTATAGTATAGTTAATGACTTTGAATCAATTATATAATAATAATTGATAAGGAACGTGCATGAAATAAAATCGCCATTAAAAATTAGCGATTCCCTTATCATTGCTGTATTGAGAAAAAAGTTGACTTTTTTCACGGTTTAGCAAAACTTTTGCGTGAAAAGTTATTTTATGCGCGTTCCTAATTGATATTGATAACTGAAAGGAGTTTTATTAATAGTGACAAGCCCAGCTAAAAGCAGCAATACCGTGTGGCATCATGCCACAGTAACACGTCAGCGTCGAGCCAAACTGAATCACCATCATAGCATTTTACTCTGGTTTACGGGTTTATCTGGCGCTGGCAAATCAACCCTAGCCCATGCCCTAGAAGAAAGACTTTACCAAATGGGTTCTCACACCTTTGTGCTTGATGGCGATAATGTGCGTCAGGGCTTGTGTGGTGACTTAGGCTTTTCCAATGAGGATCGGATAGAAAACATCCGCCGCGTGAGTGAGGTGAGTAAATTGTTTTTAGAGGCGGGCGTTATCGTCTTGACGGCATTTATTTCCCCTTTCCAGGCCGATCGCAGAAAAGCCAGAAATTTGGTTGGTGAGGATTTTGTTGAAATTTATTGCGATTGTCCCTTAAGTGTGTGCGAAGATCGCGATGTCAAGGGGTTATACCGCCGTGCTAAAGCCGGAGAAATTAAATATTTCACCGGCATTTCATCACCTTATGAAGAACCAGAACAGGCAGAATTAGTCATAAAAACAGGAGAGAAAAGCATAGATGAATGCGTTGATCAAATCCTAGAGTATTTGATAGAGCGTGGTGTCTATGAACGCAAATCAGTTGTCACCTCAAAACCCTGAATTAGTAGAGACGCACTGCCGTGCGTCTCTATTGCCGTGCGTCTCTATTGCCGTGCGTCTCTATTGCCATGCTGTTCATCCTGATATCCCTCTCACCCATTTTATCTGCCCTGCGTATATTGGTTCGATAGCTGTGGCTCTGACAAAATCAAAACATTTGAGATAATCTTTTTGGGACTTCTTTCTAAACCCGTTTGAATCAGAATTTTCAGAATTTTAGAATTAACAGAATATGAGTACAACGGATTATGGAATATCATTGCTTTATGAGCGGTTTATTTTTTATAATTATTAATTTAATCAAATACTTAAAATTAATTAGTGATGTAGGGTGGGTAGGAACGAAGTGAAAACCCACCATTTTCCAACGGTACGGTGGGTTGCAGTGAAGCTCCTAGCCACCCCACGCTTGCTAAATACCTAATTGCTTTTTTATCTTGTTTACCAACATTTCTTTAATTTCTGGATGACGGGGAACGGGAGATTGTTTACCATTATGTGGATTGGCATAGATGTCATGTATACCGAAGTGTCGCTTGAGATAACAACCCCCATTAACCAATTCTCGAATAAAGTTTCCTCGTTTCACACTTCAATACCTATTTTTTTTAGGTGAGAATTGGGCTCACGAGAATCGGTTTCACTACTGGCTCTCATCATATAGTAAGCGTCTTTGATATTTTCTTCTAATTCTTGGAGGGTTTCACCTTGACTAAAAACACCCGGCACATCTTTGAGATGCCCCACATACCAATTATCTTCTATCCAATATTCAAAACGAAAATCTATTAACATGTTGTGGTTCCTTTGAAAATGTCTGAATCAGGATTAACCAGATTTTAGGATTAACCGGATAAACCTTAAAACCGAAAAATCATGTCAATCCTGATTGGTTTATTTGAGGAGTGTTGAAGCTTGCTCAAGAGAAGGCTGAAAACGCTTGTTGTTCAGTTTCCTCAATGGCTTTATTAATCACAGGGTTTGGAACCCCTTGACGTTTTAAATTTTCAATGAGAGTTTGTATCGGTAGAGAGTTTAAGCGTTCTAAGTCAAGCCGCAAACTTTGCCCGATATAGTATCGAATCAATGCTTCATCGCTAGAAAATCCAAACGCGGGTGCAACTCGCTTTAAGTCTTGGACGACATCTTCTGGTATACGCACAGTTATTGCCATTAGAGGCCTATCTTTTCTGAGTCTTTCATTCAATTCAGTAGTTTTCATAATAATACCGTTCTTTTTTAGTCACCTTCCGAGCTGATATAATTCGGAAACAATCTTCTTCGAGTTGGATATGAACCACAAAAAGATGTTTTCCAGAAGTGTTGACACCAATCACAGCATCTCGTGCTTCATCTTCGGCACTGGCATCGACAACCCGAATAAACGGAACGAAAAATACTTCACAAGCCTGTTCAAAAGTAACGCCATGTTTCTGACGATTGATTTGAGCCTTTTTACCACTCCCCTAAAAACGTTATAGATTGAAATATAAAAGAATTATCCATAATAAAGGAATCTATAATGGAATACCACTTAAATCAAATAAATGAATTATAACGCAATAAATAGATTAAAATGTCTGAATAAGAAACGCAGTAACGAAGTAATTTGCGGGTATTTTAGAATTAAGAGAATAAAAATCAAACCCTATCAAGTACAACGAAACGAAGTTCAGCGAAGCTAATTACGGGCCGATAAACGAATAAAGCATAATGCTCCTTGATTAGACTCAAATAGCTATGAAAAATAAGTAAGCTCAGGAATCAATGAGAAACATCCCGTTTTAATTCGTTTATCGGCCCGTCATTAGCTTCGCTGAACTTCGTTGTACTCTGATTGAATAATTGTCTGAATCAGGATTAACAAGATTTTAGGATTAACCGGATAAATCTTAAAACCGAAAAATATTGATACTTCGTTCACAGCCCTGCGAGTTCAACCCATCATTTTATAACAGGTTGTTCTTTTTCAAATCCAATAAGTTCTTTGATTAAGTCATTGCAAATAGCAACGCTTTCAAAATATCCTTGACAATCAATGTCAAAATTATATCGGTATTCTTCAGCACAAACAGTAATGGCAATTAAATCACCTCGGTATTTGGACTTGTTCGTTTTAAATGCGGTAGTGGAAATCACTTCCTCTAATAATTTATTGAGTTGATGTGATTTCGAATAGGCACCAAACTGGCTTTTCGTCTCCAAAACATGTTTAAAAAAACATTCAAACATTTGTTGATAATGGAAACAGTGAATGGAACAATCTTGAATGTGACTACTGTTAAAAAAGTCAATAGCCACCGCATGTTCCCAAGCTTTCCCGCCTAGATTTTTCACGTTCTCGAAAGCTTTAAAAAGTTCTTGATACATCATTTTCCTCGTTATATCAATTGACAGACAGAATAAAAACCAAACCCTGCCGAAAAAAACATTCTGAAAATGACTGCGTTACTGCGTTTCTGATTCAAACAGATTAACCGGATAAAGCTTCGCTGACTGAAAGGAAGCTGAACTTCGTTTCTTAATTCAAAGTACTCTACTCTGATTGAATAATTGTCTTCAAGAGGGATTCACAAGATTTGAGAATTAACCAGATAAACCTTAAAACCGAAAAATCCTGTTTCATACCTTTTTATTTAGAGATTATTCTACCCATAATGTCTACCTTTTCTGCCTTCATGGATACATTCCACTATTTCATCGGTACTGATATTCATATTAATACCTGCTATATCGAAGGGAAATGTTGTCTTAACCCGTGCCTCTTTTTCAACTTGGGCATCAAGTTTGGGAGCTAATGTGATACGTTGTCTGTGCCCTCACTTCAAATTCAACTTCATGAGTTTGATCCCAATAATCGGCTAGGCTGTGAGTCTCCCAAAAATGAGCAATCTATGCTATCGGTTTTTTCGATGCTCGTCAGTGGTTTATCATTATTTTCTTTCATAGCGTCTTCTCCATCGTAAAAGGCGATTTGTTAACCGTTCTCAAAATTTGTAAGTGATTGATTAACAATTGTTTTTTATCATAATCTAACGGTTTGTTATAACGCGCTGATGTGCCATTTCCCCAAGCGGCATAAAGATACTCTAAATGCTTTGCTAACGATTGATTAGAGGAGAGTTGCTCAATGAGGGTTGCCCGTTTATCCAAATTCACCGCTTCTGGTTTCCTTTTTATCAGTTGTAACAAGTTAATAGGTTCCAGCGCAAATTTGAGTAGGGTGTCTTGAGATTCGTCTTGTAATGCACCATTCTCGTATTTGCTCAGAGTGGTTTCCTTCCAACCGAGCAAGGTACTGAGTTCTTGTTGAGTTAATCCATATTGTTCACGCCAATTGCAAATTTCTTCCGGTTGTAATAGATTATGACGACGGCGATATTCACGATAAGCTTCATCTAAGGCATCATGCCCAAGACTACTGGTAAATGCGTGTTCACAGTTAGGGCATTGGTAAAATTCTTTGGTGGCGGGAATGGGTTCGCCGCGCACCGTAATGATTACTGGTTCTCTAATGGGCTGTAATTCTTCATCAAAATCACAGTTAAAGCATAATTCTTGCATAAGTCACCTCTTTGTCAGTGGACATACTTGCCAGAATCAGTAATTAAAACGGAATAAGCGGATGACTTGCAGATTAAAATGCCTCAAAATCCATCCGTTCATTCCCAGAAGACGTTGTACTAAATGTAGTGATGTAGGGTGGGTAGGAAATTCGTTATAACCCACCATATTCCAACGTAACGGTAGAAAATCTGTTTCACTACTGGCTCTCATCATATAGTAAGCGTCTTTGATATTTTCTTCTAATTCTTGGAGGGTTTCACCTTGACTAAAAACACCCGGCACATCTTTGAGATACCCCACATACCAATTATCTTCTATCCAATATTCAAAACGAAAATCTATTAACATGTTGTGGTTCCTTTGAAAATGGTTTGAATCCGAATTTGCAGAATTTTAGAATTTACAGAATAAAAACAAAAACATGAGTACAGCGGATTTGCGGAATAAACGGATAAAACAAAAACACCCCAAATCAATCCGTTGATTCCGCAAATCCGTTGTACTATGGATTAACCGGATAAACCTTAAAACCGAAAAATCCTGTCAGTCAAACTTCGTTCGCGGAGCGAATCCTTTAAGCCTGTCAATCCTGATTCAAACATTAGGATTACCAGCAAAATCTTGAGAGTGAACCATAATCTCAGCTAATTCTTTAACGGTTACGCCAAGTGTTAGCAGTGATCGTATTAAGAAATCAAGTGAGACTGACGTTTCTCCGGTTTCTAATTTTTCAATTTGGGAAGGGTTGGCGAGTTGTGTGTCGCTTGAGGTGATCTGTTTTTGTGTGCGACGTTGTTTAAGATTTTCACTGAGTGCGAGTCTTAATTCAATATAGGTGGCTTCAGCGGGCGTTAATTCTAAAAACTCATTAACCGTACCTATTTTCCAGCCTTTTGAGGCGAGTTTGGCTTGTTTGTTTTTATCCATTTTTTTAAACTCCTAACATGAACTATCATAAGTGGTTAACCTTTGCATACAGGTTTCAATGACTTGTTTAGGGGTACGTTGCGTTTTTTTCTCAAATACGTCAAGTATGATAACAGCATCAGAGTCAATACGATAGATAATTCGCCATGTGGTATTCTTGTCATTAATTCGTAATTCATGGCATCGAAATCCAATGGAGGGCATTGGGCGAGATTGTGGGAGAGATAGCATTTCTCCTTTCTGTCATTTTCTCAATAAGAATCCTGCCTCAAGACGAGCATTCTGTGAAAAAGGCGGTGTCTTGATTTCACCAGAGAGCCAGACTAAAGGCTTATCATTGATACTCATTTTGTGAGACTCTTTATTAACTGAATTAGAATGGAGTACAACGGATTCACGCAATGAACGGATAAAACACCAGAAATCAATCCGTTGAATCCGCAAATCCGTTGTACTATGATTGAATGATTGTCTGAATTAGAATTTTTCGCCCTGTCAGGTTTGACTAAGCTTCACATACCTGATGTTGGTGATGATTGGCTAACCATTCCATTAAACCCAAATGAACTAAAGTTTCAGACGAAATACCACGTATCTGTGCCTCTTTTTCAACTTGGGCATAAAGTTCAGGCGCTAATGTGATACGTTGCCTATGGTGTATATCAATACGCTTATGGGGACTACACCATCCTGTGAGAAAATCCATCACTTCTAGTACAATATCTTCATAGTCTTCGTCCGTCATTGCTTCACGGAAATATTCAAATTCGGCTAGAATACTTTCCTTTGAGTATCCTTTACTCAGCAAATCTTTGACGATTGTTTCCAACTTTTCCATTGGGCTACTTTGTTGTAAAGCCTCTTTTAACACAGATAGTTCAATGCTCATTTTTGTTCACCTGTCAAAGTCCACTCATGTAGAGTTGCTACTATTGCCTGTTGATATTCTTCAAACCGCATTTCTGTTATCGGTTCAATGAATCCATGTTTATTGGGCTGATGTGGATCGGATCGATATTGAAGTTGAAAAGCACTTAAACAATTAACGTTTATTTGCCAGACTGGATCCTTACCTGTTCCACCAAACGCAGCTGGGCGACGGTGGATTGGAAGATTATCGGGTGGCGGTGGACTAACAGACATACCACCAATATTAGGTTTGACTTGATCGGAAATAACTAAAATATCAACGCCTTCCCTGATTCCCAGAGTTCTAGCTGTTCTACCCACCACTGGCAAACCGTTAGCACTTATTTTCATTGAACGATATAATAAATAATTATCCATAATCGAAAAAGTATATTTTGATTAACCCGCAAATCCGTTGTACTATGATATGAATGATTGTCTTAATCAGAATTGAGTACAGCGGATTTGCGGAATAAACGGATAAAACCAAACAGCCCAAAATCAATCCGTTGAATCCGCAAATCCGTTGTACTATGGATTAACCGGATAAACCTTAAAACCGAAAAATCCTGTCAATCCTGCAAATCCTGATTGGTTTATTTGATGATTGTTGAAGCTTGCTCAAGAGAAGACTGAAAATGCTTGTTGTTCAGTTTCCTCAATGGCTTTATTAATCACAAGGTTTGGAACCCCTTGACGTTTTAAACTTTCAATGAGAGTTTGTATCGGTAGAGAGTTTAAGCGTTCTAAGTCAACCCGCAAACTTTGCCCTATATAGTAGTATCGAATCAATGCTTCATCGCTAGAAAATCCAAACGCGGGTGCAACTCGCTTTAAGTCTTGGACGACATCTTCTGGCATACGCACTGTTATTGCCATTAGATGCCTATCTTTTCTGAGTCTTTCATTCAATTCAGTCGTTTTCATAATAATACCGTTCTTTTTTAGTCACCTTACGAGCCGAGATAATTCGGAAACAATCTTCTTCTAGTTGGAGATGAACTACAAAAAGATGAACTCACCCTGTCTAGCGGCTTCAACTAATGGGCGGGCTTCAGCGTGGCGAACATCACCGGAGAGCAAGGCTCCAATAAATAAACCGGCATCAAATAAAACTTGATTATTTGGGTTCATCGTAAATGCCCTCTTTCCAAGCAGTGGGTACATATCCTTCCAATACCGGCAAAGGCTTGAGTTGTGGTTTAGGTTGAATGACAATTTCGGCAGTGGGGCTTAATTGCACTGTTAGACTTTGCCGCTTGAACCAAACTGAGTTTAAGATGTCTTCCAAAGCGTGTTGTTTAAATTCTGCTAAAGTTAAATGGTTTGTTGCTAACATCGTTTGTCTCCTCTTTTCGTTAATTGGTTACTACATCAAAATTGAGTACAACGGATTCACGGAATCAACGGATAAAACAAAAACACCCCAAATAAATCCGTTGATTCCGCAAATCCGTTGTACTATGGATTAACCAGATAAACCTTAAAACCGAAAAATCCTGTCAAACTTCGTTCGCTGAGCTAATCCTTTAATCCTACACATCCTGATTAAGACGATTATGAACGAACTTCACAGTTAGGCACTGCTTTTTTAAACTTGTTTATTTCTGCTTGGCTGAGTGGATTATTCCTACAATCTAATTTCCGCAAGTTCGTTAAGACACGTAGCGGTTTCAAATCGCGGAATTGATTTGAACCGCAAACCAATTCCTGCAAGTTCGTCAAAACGCGTAGCGGTTCTAAATCGCTGAGTTGATTTTCCCCGCAATTCAATTTCTGCAAGTTCGTCAAAGCGCGCAGCGGTTCTAAATCGCTGAGTTGATTTTTCCCGCAATACAAAATTTGCAAATTCGTCAAAGCACGTAGCGGTTCTAAATCGTTGAGTTGATTTTTCCAGCAATCCAATTTCTGCAAATTAGTCAAAGCGCGTAGCGGTTCTAAATCGTTGATTTTATTACTCCAGCAATTCAATTTCTGCAAATTCGTCAAAGCGCGCAGCGGTTCTAAATCGCTGAGTTGATTTACCTCGCAATTCAATTCCTGCAAGTTAAAGATTTCTTTTAGCTCACTATCAGTGGCTTCACCATCAATACGAATGGCTTCTTTGAAAATATTTTTCCACTTGTTGTTCAATTGATTCCAGCACTTCCTATCGTCTGAATCAGAAAAATTATAGTACTGCGCTGCATTTTTAAACTTGTTTAGTTCTAAATCGCTGATTGGATTTCCATGGAAATATAATTCCTGCAACTTCGTTGCGTATATTGGTTCTAAATCGCTGATGTCATTTTCATGGCAATCCAATACCTGCAAATTCGTCAAGTCGCGTAGCGGTTCTAAATCGCTGATGTCGTTTTCATGGCAATCCAATACCTGCAACTTCGTCAAGTCGCATAGCGGTTCTAAATCGCTGATGTCATTTTCATGGCAATCCAATACCTGCAACTTCGTCAAGTCGCGTAGCGGTTCTAAATCGCTGATGTCGTTTTCATGGCAATCCAATACCTGCAAATTCGTCAAGGCACGTAGTGGTTCTAAATCTGAGATTTCATTACAACTGCAATCCAATTTCTGCAAGTTCGTCAAAGCACGTAATGGCGTTAAATCTCTGAGTTGATCTTTACAGTACTCCGAAATGATTGGCATTCCTGGGCAATCATCATCGAAACTTTCTATATATAACCTTATGATTCGATTCTCAGAGCAATCCAATTCCTGCAACTTCGTCAATGCGCGTAGCGGTTCCAAATCGATGAGTTCATTTTCACTGCAATCCAATTTCGGCAAATTAACGATTTTTTCTAAATCGCTATCAGTGGGTTCACCATCAATACCAATAGCCTTATTGAAAACATTTTTCCAATTGTAATCCAATTGATTCCACCATTTTCTATTGTCTACTTTTTCCATCTATGTCTCCTCAAAGTATTTAGCAAGCGTAGGGTAAATGTATATTTAATGTCATTTTGGCAGGGCTGCCAAGACTTCTTTTAATTGGACATTAACCAATTGCGCCCAATCTGCAAAACGTTGGCTAAATTCAATGAATTGGGCATAATGGGTTTGTGTCACCGATTCAATCTGTTGCAAACGTTCTAATTGTTGCCCCAGTTGTGCCACTTCACCAAACTGTTTTTTCGTAAGTGCTTGATTTAATTTATTTTCTGTCGATTGCACGATTTGTTTAATTTCGCGCACATCAATTATTAAGCCTTCGCGTTGCAACGCAGATAACGTACTTTGAAAACGGGGCTCTTTGCGGAGTTGCTCGTGCAAGAAAAACAATAGGATATTGCCTAGCAATTCTTTAGATTGTAAAAAAGCCATCACCCGTTTATCCAAGCTTTGCTGAGTTTGCACCAATTCTAAAAGCAAATCAGTCATCGAACTTACACCGCTGGCGGTGACAAAACTCGCTAATTCCGTTTCAGAAAAAGGGACATTATCCGTTTGAAACAGTGTGAGCGTTGCCATTTGTTGACATTGGGCTACGGCGGTTTGTCTAAATGCGGATAACTTTTCATCGGCTAAACCCTGTTGTTGTGCAAAGGGCAATAAATAATCCGATTCCAAGCCTTGCGAAAATTCACTTTCAACATTGCTTTTAAATAGTGATTGCCAAAAACCGCGTTGATTTTCCGGCGCGGCTAAGCCGCTACTGATCGCAGCTAAGGCATAGCCATAACTGTCTTGAAAATTCTTAGCGATTTCAGAATGGGTAAAGGTGAAATTTTGTTTCAGTAAATCAAGGGCTTTTTCGGTATCAGTGATACCGGCGAGAATTTCTATGATGGCACTGCTCAGTAATGATGAAACGCCTTGGCGTAAAATTTTGGTGCGGGTTGATTTCATATTCACTGCTTATTTAATTAATGGGGCAACGCGGCACGTCATTTCAGGCATTCCCAACCTTGCGATTGGGAACGAGACAACCATTCATCACTCAAATTATACTTCTGACGTTCAGATTATTGCTATTGGGCAACCACAAGGGATTGCGCCCTACGGGCTTCTAAGTATGGGCAACCTTTGTGGTTGCCCCTTTGAAAAATCCGAACCTTCGGTGTGCTACGCTAAAACTTGAGCGTTTGGAGTATATTTATCCAAGCAACGTTTCAGCTTCATTGAACCTGGCCAACGGTGATTGTAACCAATTTATTTAGCTGTATTCGCTGCTGAAAGGCCTTTCTGATCTTATCCACTGTGACACCTTCAACGTTTTGGTTGAACGTGTGTAGGTAATCTAAAGGAAGACGGTAGTAGCCAAGCATTGAGAGGTAGCCGATGATGTTGCTGTTGCTCTTGATTCGCAGCGGAAAGCGGCCGGTGATACCTTGTTTTGCCTTCTTTAATTCTTCTTCGCTGGGGCCCTGCTTTATAAACTCTGCTAGGGTTTGTTTGAGCAGTGCCATCGCTTCGGTGGCTTGATCTTGACGGGTTTTCACGCTGGCGATGAAGGGGCCTGCTACCCGTTGTGGGGAAAAGTAGCTGTAGGTGCTATAGGCTAAGCCGCGTTGTTCACGTATTCTTTCCGATAGACGGGAGACTAAACCACTGCCGCCGAGTATGTAGTTGCCCACATAGAGGTTGAAGTAGTCTGGATCTCCTCGTGCTATGCCCGGTTGCCCGATGAGTATGTGCGTTTGGGTTGACGGGTGTTCAATGTGTTGCGTTTGCGCTTGAGTCAATTCGATGACTGGCGGTAAGGCGGGTGGAGTCTCGCCTGGAGACAGTTGCTCGATTATTGTTTTGGCCAGTGTTTCGGCTGCTGTTCTCTCTAGGGCACCGACTATTGAGATGATGGCATTTTTCGCGACATAGTAGCGGCCGTGAAAGGCTTTTAAGTCGTCACGGGTGAGTGCGCTCACGGTTTCTGCTGTGCCATCTGATAAGTTGGCGTAAGGATGCTTGCCAAAGGCGTTTTGATAAAACGCTTTTTTTGCGAGGCTACTGGGTTGTTGCTCTTGGTATTTCAGGCCAATCAAGGTTTGTTGTTTGATGCGTTCAAACGCGGTGGCTTCAAAATCGGGTTTGGCCAGTAATAAGGCGAGCATCTTGACGGCGGGTTGCAGTAGTTCCGCTTCGCTGAGACTGCGGAGACTGACGCTTGCCATGTCGTTGTCTACTGAATTGCCCAACTTTGCGCCTAAGTTGTCAAAGTGTTCTGCAATTTGATCAGCAGAGTGCCCGGCCGCACCTTCACTGAGTAAATCATTGGTGAGCATGGCGAGCCCAGATTGTTCGCCATCACGGGCGCTGCCGGCATCAAAGACGATTTCAATATCTACCATGGGTAAGTCGGGGGAGGGCACAAAATAGACTCGCGTGCCGTTGTCTGTTTGCCAGTGTTGAATCGTTGGTATGGCAAAAGCATTGTGACAGAGTAGTGGGATAATCAATAATAGCAGCACTTTCCAGAATGGGGGGGGGATTATTTGCATGGATAACTCCTGTTTAGTTGAAAGATTTTGTAAAAACGAATTAATTGTTAATTATAACGGATGAAAGGGGAGGGCGAACACGCAGGTTCGCCCCTACAAGCTTTGTGGATTTTTTCGTTATCGCCCCTTTGAGAATATTGTAGGGGCGAACCTGTGTGTTCGCCCTTTTAAAATTACCACAAAGTTGGAATGAATATTAACCATTAAATAGGTTGTGGTTCTAAGACGGCTACGGTTAGGTGATCGTCTATCAGGTATTCACGGGCGACGGCCTGTATTTGTTCAGGCGTGACAGCTTTGATGTTATCTAAGTAGCGATCAAATAATCGCCAGTCTAATCCGATGCTGTTTAACATGCCTATTTTCATCCCTTGATAGAAGATGGAGTCGAGTTCGTACACTTGGGCGGCGCGTAGTTGGATTTTAACCCGTTCCAATTCGGCTGGTTCGACTAAGGTGGTTTGCAGTTGTTCAATCTGTTCCCGAAAGGCTTTTTCTAAATCGGCTACGGTATGAGATTGTGTGGGTATGCCGCTGAAAGTCAATAAGTCGGTTAAGCGGCTAAAGGGGTTGTTGCTGGCACTGGCACTACTGGCTATCTCTTGTCCCCGCACGAGGTGTTTCGATAAACGAGCACTGTTGCCACCGTCTAGTATGTAGGCGAGGACTTCTAGCGCGTAGACTTGCCATTGGTTTTCTTCGGCAATGGTTTTTAATACGGGCGTTTTGTAGCCCATGATTAAATAAGGGAGTTTGGCGGGCAATTTGACGGTGATGCGTTTGATGCCAAATTGTTCTACTTCTGGACGCGAAACAGGGGGGATGATTTCACGGGGTTTGAGGGGGCCAAAGTGTTGTTTAGCTAGGGCTAATACGGCTTCAGGTTCCACATCGCCAACCACGACAACGGTGGCATTATTGGGGGCATACCAGCGTTGATACCAGTTTTGCAGATAGCCTAATCTGTAATTTTGGATGTCACTCATCCACCCGACGATGGGGTGTTGATAAGGGCTGGTTTGATAGGCGGTGGCCCGAAAGGTTTCATACAGCCGGCTGATCGGTCTGTCTTCAGTACGGGTACGGCGTTCTTCTGCAACGACTTGTCTTTCCTTGGTAAATTCTTTTTCTCTCAAGACGAGATTTTGCATCCGATCCGCTTCCATTTCAAAGCTGAGGTTGAGGCGGCTTTTTTCGATGGTTTGGAAATAAGCGGTGTAATCGCTGCCGGTGAAGGCATTTTCACTGGCCCCGTTGACGGCCATGATGCGGGAAAATTCGCCTGGCGAATATTTTTGGGTGCCTTTGAACATCATGTGTTCTAAGATGTGTGATAAGCCGGTTTTGCCTTCTTGTTCATAGCTTGAACCGACTTTATACCACACTTGGCTGACGGCAACGGGGGCGCGATGATCTTCTTTGACGATCAAGTGTAGGCCGTTGTCTAGTGTCCATTCATGGACTTCGCCGGCCAGTAGGGCGGCCGAGCTGTAACACAATAAACAAAATACAATGAGTTGTCGTTTTTTGTACATTCAGTTCTCCGATGATGATTGATGATATAGCGTTTCCCGATTGAATAAAGTACACTTATGCCAAGTCGGTATGCAAAGGCTGCATTCCCAAAAAACATTATCAATTTGACTGACGCAAAATAAATTTGGAACGAAAAAAACCGCAAAATAAATTTGGAACGAAAAAAACCGCAAAATAAATTTGGAACGAAAAAAACCGCAAAATAAATTTGCAACGACAATCAAATTTGTACTTAGCGTAGCTTCCCTTCGGTTCATTCAATCGGGAAACGCTATAACTGCAAGGATTGTATATGAAAAAAGGATTTTTAAAACTTATTTTGGAAAGTATACTACTTTTCAAAAGCGAACATCAATAACGACAAGGATAATAACGACAAGGATTGTATATAAAAAAAAAGGATTTCAAAGCGGATTTATCGAAAGTGTACTACTTCTATTTAGAGACGCGAGGCATCGCGTCGAGACGAAGTTCGTTTCTAAAATCCTTTCTTATAAACAATCCTTGTAGTTATATCCTTTCTTATAAACAATCCTTGTAGTTATATCTTGTCGTTATATCTATGTCGTTCTGTTCATTGTTCATTAATCATTGAAGCATTCCACCAGTGCATGACGTGTTCTCGATGTGTGGCAATGTGTTCATGCTTGATTAATGCGGGTTTATTTTGCAAGGCTAAACGATGGGTTTGGGTACGGTAAGTTTGATAGGCTTCGCTTAATTGGCTACAGGCGGTTTCTTCAAGTAGCGCATGTTTGGCAAATAGCCCTAGCAGGGGTAGCATCCCGGTTGTGTCGAGCAGACTGGGATAATCGGCGGCCCAACGTAAAACAAGGTATTGGATGAGAAATTCAATATCAACTATGCCACCGAGGCCTTGTTTTAAATCAAACTGATCGTTGTCGTTAAAGGGAGGTTGCGCGGGTTGGCTTTTGTCTAAATTGTTCCGCATTTTATCTCGGATATCGCAAACCTCTTGTTTTAATTTGTCAGGATCGCGGGGGATGCTGAGAATGTGACGACGGATGTTTTCAAACTGTTCGATGTGACGCGGGCTGCCTGCTATAGTTCTGGCACGTATCAGGGCTTGATGTTCCCATGTCCAAGCATTTTGCTGTTGGTAGCTTTCAAAAGCGTCAAATGAGGAGACTAATAGGCCTGATTTACCGTCTGGCCGTAAACGGGAATCAATTTCATATAAAATGCCAGAGGGGGTATTGCTGGTCATGATATGGATAATGCGTTGGGCTAGACGCGCAAAAAAGACTTGATTATCCAATTGTTTATTGCCATCTGTAAATTGTTGCTCGCCATGCGAGTTGTGCAAGAAAACGAGATCGAGATCGGAACCATAACTCAGTTCTATGCCACCCGCTTTGCCGTAGGCAATAATGCACATTTCCGCTGTGTGCGTTTCATTTTGATCCTGGTAACGCGGTTCGCCATGTTTTTGGATGAGGTGGTGATAGGCTATTGATAAGGCGCGTCTGACTAAGCAGTCTGCTATTGCGGCGAGATAGTCGCTGGCAACGGGTGCCGTTAGATTACCGGACAATTCGGCAGCTGCGATGTGTAAGATAGAAGCGCGTTTGAATTGACGCAAGCTGTCCATTTGCATATCTAAATCATCTTCGGGCAGATGGGCTAATTGGGCTTGCAGGGCTTGTTCTAATTCATCGGGTTTGAGGGGATCGTATAAGCTGCGGGGATCGAGTAGTTCATCTAGTAATAGGGGATAGCGGGTGATTTGTTCGGCAATCCAAGCACTGTCGCCACATAAACGCACGAGTGGTTTTAAAACGTGTGGACGTTCTATCAATAAGGCGAGATAAACACTGCGTTGTGCAACGGATTCGATAAACTTCAAAGTACGGTGTAGTGCTTCTTCTGGGTTTTCTTGCTCAATCGCGGCAGTGATGATCAAGGGAATTAAGGTGTCTAATTTTTCTCGTTTTTGTTGCGTGAGTTTCTGAATGGGGCGTGATTCAAGCAATTGTTGTAGATGAAGTAGCACAGCTTCTGCATTTTGAAAGCCGGCACCGTGTAATAACAATTTTGCGGATTCCGGCTCATTGAGTCCTCCCATCCATAAGCTTTGCCAACGGTTCGATTCGACAGATTGCAAGGCATCAATGCTTTTGGCTGCGGGTTTAGCGGCCATCACTTGTTCAAATTCAATGTGTACTTGAGTTTGATGGTGGAGTAGTTGGGCCAGAAAGTAATTCCAATCAGAAAAGCCGAGGCTGTAGGCTAAACGGGTTTGATTGAGTTGATCGTCGGGTAAGGTTTGCGTTTGCCGATCTTCAATGGCTTGTAAATGGTTTTCGGTGAGGCGTAAAAAGTGATAGGCTTCGCGCAAATGGGTGATCGCTTCTTTTGGAAGCTGTTGATATTGTTCGAGTTGCGTTAGAGTGGTGAGTAAATGCCGCACTTGTAATGCAGGTTGCCGTCCAGCGCGTATCAATTGAAAAACTTGACAAGTAAATTCGATTTCACGAATGCCACCTGGCCCGAGTTTGATATTATTATTGAAGCCTTTGCGACTGGTTTCTTGATCAATCAGGGCCTTCATATTGCGTAGGGATTCAAAGGCATTGAAGTCGAAATAGCGACGATAGACAAAAGGGCGTAAGGTTTTCAGTAGTGATTCGCCTGAAGGTTTGTCGCCTGCAACAACACGGGCTTTCACTAAGGCGTAGCGTTCCCAATCTCGTGCATGTGTTTGATAATAGTCTTCCATTGCGGAAAAACTCATGACAAGGGGGCCGCTGTCACCGAAGGGCCTCAGGCGCATATCAACGCGAAAAACTTGTCCCTCTGCGGTGATTTGCCCTAAAACGTTTATCAGTTGTTGGCCTAAGCGTATAAAAAACTCTTGATTGGAGCGTGGCCGTTTGACACCCGTTGTTTCGCCTTGCTCTGGGTAGGCAAAAATGAGGTCGATATCAGAGGAGAAATTCAATTCTTGCCCCCCCAATTTACCGAGTCCAAGCACGACTAGCCCTTGAGGGTTACCTTGGCTATCAGTGGGTGTACCCAGTTGAGCGGTTAGACGTTGATAAACCCACTGATATGGGGCATCAATCATGGCATCGGCTAAATCGGATAATGATTTTAAGCTTTCAGCCAAGGGGGCCCATCCGGCTAAATCGCGCCAAGCTATGCGTACCATTTCTCGACGACGGTATAAGCGTATGGCGCGCATTAAACTCATTTCATCTTGGTTATCATGTAATAGATGGGTGAGAGATTGTGCGTCATAATTGGGCACTTTTAACAAGTCGCCTGTTTCAATCAAGTCATGGAGCAAGGTGGGTTGTTGCACACAGCTTTTTGCCACAAATAGGCTTGATGCCCAGACTTTGGGTAAACTGTCAAGAATCTGAGGCGAATCGGTTAAGCGTTGAAGCGTGTCAGCACTCGCATTGGTTTGATAATCTTGCCAAAGGCTACAGACTTCGGGTTGTAAGATAGGTGGTAGATTAGATACTGTTGTTTCAATCATAAATGTGTTTCCCCTTGTGAATAGTTTATTATATTGTAGAGACGCGATGCTTCGCGTCTCAATGCCTCGTATCTTGAGTTTATTATATTGTTTCGACGCGATGCCTCGCGTCTCAATGCCTCGTATCTTGAGTTTATTATATTGTTTCGACGCGATGCCTCGCGTCTCAATGCCTCGTGTCTTGATGTTTCGAGACGCGAGGCATCGCGTCTCTACGAATAAGGCCTCGCGTCTTGATGTTTCGAGACGCGAGGCTTCGCGTCTCTACGATGCAGAGCAAATCAATGCCTCGCGTCTTGATGTTTCGAGACGCGAGGCATCGCGTCTCTACGAGCGCATGAATCCTTATTCTCTATTTCACGCTTTCAGGCTAAAGTTTTTGCGCGCAAAAAATTCTTAAGTGAACCGAAGGTAAGCGAAGCTAAATATCAGCGTTCTATCAGTTCTTCGTTTTCAATGCATTGTCAAGTGCGTTGAGTCGTCGTCAAGCAGGTAAGCGACAGGATCAAATTCAAGCCCCTTTTCGCAAAAGGCTTTCCATTCGTCGTTCACATCATCAAAGACAATATTCTCGTCTTTTACAATGCCATCAGTGACAACATAGTTTTCTTGGAGATAGAGGATGTCATCATCATGTAATGCTGTCCGTTGTTCTTCTATTTTCACGCCATTTTCGATTTTCTGTTCGGGCCGTAAATTTTGTAGATTGGGTTTCCAACCTGAAAATTCATGGAATCTTTTGGCTAAATAAGCTTTAGAGTATTTTCCCATTTCAGGCATGATTTAAAGTCTCCTTTGAGTTAAGGTTTTCGTTAGGCTGTTTTTTTTAATCAGCTATATTGTGATACGATTTAAATCTATTATATGCAAAATAAATTTGGTTTGAAAATCGGGCCTTCAAATTTGATCTATTAATATGAATCTTGAACAACGTCATGCGATTTTTGCGCGTTTACAAGCACAAAATCCTCATCCGACAACAGAATTAAATTATAGTACACCTTTTGAATTGTTGATAGCGGTTATGCTGTCAGCACAGGCTACTGATAAAAGTGTTAATAAAGCAACACCCTCATTATTTAAAGTGGCTAACACGGCTTCAGGCATATTGGCTTTGGGGGAAGAAAAGCTCAAGTCATTTATCAAAACAATTGGTTTGTTTAATACTAAGGCGCGTAATATTATCAAAACGTGTGAAATATTGGTTAAGCAATATCAGGGTGCGGTGCCCTCTGAACGGGCGGCTTTGGAGGCGTTGCCCGGTGTAGGGCGAAAAACGGCGAATGTTATTTTAAATACAGCCTTTGGTGAAGCCACTATTGCGGTTGATACCCATATTTTTAGAGTGTCTAATAGAACGGGTTTAGCGCCAGGTAAAACGGTGCGTGCTGTTGAAGAGAAATTGTTAAAATGCGTGCCTAATGAATATAAAAAGGATGCGCATCATTGGCTCATTTTGCATGGGCGTTATACTTGTCTCGCTCGTAAGCCGAAGTGTGGTGAGTGTGTGATTGCTGAGTGGTGTGAATCCAAGTCTCCCTAAACACCCTTGTACGATTACTGGTTTGGAGCATTTTGCACTCTAGGTGATGAAAGTATTTAACTATAGAACGCTGATTGAACTGATTTTCATGATTAACACTGATTACTGATATATAGTTTGTCAGATAAATATGTTGGCCTTTCCAATACGGGATATCAAGGCGTTGATAACGGATAACTGATAACGGATAACTGAAAAACGATGTGTTCTCCAATAATAAATTGAATTTAACCCCTTAACAAATCAAAGGGATATTTCGTTAAAACACCAAAAATCAACGAAACTAACCTTGACTTGGATTAAATAAATGGATTAGTGCGAAAACAGAGGTAGGATTTAAAACAGTACAAACTACCACGTATCTCTCTGAATTAAACCTCATAAAAGATTTTACACTTGAAAACCTGTTTGAGTCAGTTATCAGTATTGTTTGACAATTGGCATAAAATGTGCTTCCCCTATTTACGATATTTTTTTAGGTAGGGTTAGCGAAGCGTAACCAGACACAATTGCTATACCTACTTGGCTCATTAGAGAAATTTTAACAAATCACCACGGCGGAAAGTCGCAGAAAGTTGTTGTAATGGAATTGTTTGATCACCATATAATTTTGTAAGTGCTTCTTCAAGTTTGTCGATGGCTAATGAATAAAAATCATGAATAAAAGTATCAAGAGCATTTTTTGCTTGGGCAAAGTTTAGATGATCTAGTCTTTCTAAAGAAATATCCAATTTTTTTAGCAACATTTTTCCTATCAACATGGCTAAAAAATAATCGGCATAAGGAAGAAATAGAGGTGAATTATCCATATTCATTCCTTTACGTTTAGTTTCTACCATTCTTAATATGCTTACTGCTATAACAAGTTGTGCTGCATTCAATTCATTAGTAAATATTTCTGCATAAAATGGATGATCAAAAATATCTCCCTTATTGACTCTAAGTTGGTGAGGCTTACGTCGCCAAATAGCTAAAATAGCTTCTGCGGCAGTTTGTGAAGAAATGTCATAAGGTGCATCAGGCTCGACATCATCACGTTTGCGTTCGTATTCATAATCAAAATCTTTAATTCCAAGTCCCAATTTTCGTTGAATGGCATCGTTGGCTCTTAAATCACGTAAATCAACTGGATTTTGACTATTAGTGGCGTAAGTAATGTCATGAACTAAATTCTCATCAGCTTCATCCAACTCATAAAGGCGTAGTAACACATAAGTATTTTGAAAAGATAAGTCAATATCACCAGAAAAATCATCTAATGTATTTTTTATTGCCAGACAAGTTTGCCCACCATTAATGACTTGTAAATCATTTATGACGACAGAATAATTTTGATTTTGCAAAGCATTGTGGCGAAACTTACTGCAAATCATCGTGATACCATTATTATAAAAATAGAAATTCTGGCGTTTTTCTTCATCAATCAAACTATTCTGAATTTCTTGATTAACCCAGCTTTTGTGGAATCCCAAATAATGACGAATATTGCGTTCTAATAGTTTATTACCATGTTGAGTAAATAGTTTTCTGATCTCTGTCACCAATACTTTGCCAATTAATATACGCCGATAGTTAAATTCTTCAACAAGTCCTTTACCTACCAATTGTAGACTCTCATTGATTGGCTTTGGTTTTTGTAATAACTCTACTAATTTATCATGGTTAATATGTGTGCAACTAACTTGATCGCCAAAATTTGTGCTATCAATGTACTGTTGTGTGATCTCATTCCAAGGTAAACCATTATTACAAAGCATAATACGTACAGTTGGAATATAACCATCTCGTATTAAGGAGCGTATTTCTTCAATCTTTTGTTGTAATTGTAGATTAAACGTTAAAGATTTATCGGGATCAAATAATGCGCCAATAGTATTGAGTATCTTGACAACAGCATTTTCTGGAAAATTAGCCGTACCATCACGATTTGCTTTATATTTACCCTGAAATAGTGTCACTATAAATTCGTTATTTTGTAAATCACCAATATGCAAACCATCTATACCAGCATCATTACCTCCTTCCGTCAAACAATCTAATGCCTTTTCCAAGGATATTTCTAAAACAGTCTGAATGCACAACAAAACAAAAGTGGCAGAAATAAAAAAAGGCTTATCTTTTGCTAAGGTCTTATTGGTTTTAAGTTGTTGTTGTAAATGAGTTTCATATTGTTCAGCTAATTTCCTAACCCGTTGATCGATGATAGTAATATTAATATTCATTTCGTGCTATTTAATAAAAAATGTTATGGTTTGAAAAACAAAACTAAAGTTTGGAGTCCGTTTCTCAATAATATATTTATATTGAATATAGATATAAAAATAGCATAAGTAAATAAACTTATCAATAAATTAGGACTGAGTATGGTAGTGAGGCTTAGTGCAACGTAACCCGACATTTTCAACTATCCCGTTATGTTGAGTTACGATTCGCTAACCCAAGCTACACTACTACACGGGCGCATTCCAAAAAAAGGGTTATTATCAATCCCGCTTAAGTACAACGAATTCACGAAATAAACGAATAAAACTTAACGAGCCTTGCCTAAAGAAAATGAACACCAATAAGTTGGCCTTGAAATATTCTTTACACTGAAACGCTGATTTGTTTAATATAAGGATTACCGATTGATAATGACATGGCAAGCTACTGCTCATTTTAAAACCGTGCTTTTACGTGCGCGTGTCTATAAAGAAATTCGTGCCTTTTTTGATCAGCGCGATGTGCTGGAAGTTGAAACGCCTATATTGTCTGGCGCTTGTGTTCCTGATCTGAATATTGAACCTTTTTATACTGATTATCATGGGCCGAATCCTAAACGTTTGTTTTTACAGACATCGCCTGAATTGGCGATGAAACGCTTGTTAGCTGCGGGTAGTGGGCCGATTTTTCAAATCTGTAAAGTGTTTCGTGATGGGGAAGCGGGGCGTTGGCATCATCCTGAATTTAGTTTATTAGAATGGTATCGCCCTGGCTTTAATAAAGAGGATTTGATTGAAGAAGTCGATGTGTTATTGCAAACCTTATTGCATTGTCGAACCGCAGAGCGTTTGCGTTATTGCACGGTGTTTGAAGACTATACGGGTTTGCATCCTTTAGAGACGGCTTTGTCTGTTTTACAAGCGTATGCGGCCCAATTTGGATTCCCTGATGTGGGGCAATTGGATCGCGATACCTGTTTACAATTGATTTTGTCTCATCAGATTGAACCGCATTTAGGCGAAATTCGGCCGACTGTGATTACGGATTTTCCGGCCAGCCAAGCGGCTTTAGCGCGAAAACGGGTTGATGATCCTGAATGGGCTGAACGTTTTGAAGTGTATGTGCAAGGGATTGAATTAGCGAATGGATTTTATGAATTGACTGATCCGATTGAGCAACGCGAACGTTTTGAAGCCGATTTACGCAAAAGACAAGCGAGCAATTTGCCGACTTATCCCTTGGATGAGGCGTTTTTAGGGGCCTTGGAATCAGGATTGCCTGATTGTGCAGGGGTAGCCTTGGGATTAGATCGTTTATTAATGTTAATAGCTGGAGCTTCTCATATTGATGAGGTGTTATTTTCTGGCCTTTACTAAAGGAAACGCAAAAGGCGCTAAGGGCGCAAAAAAAAATATTGCGTTGCACCTTTTGCGTGCCTTAAATTGACAATTGAATTTTAATGAGAAAGGAGTCTTCGTTATGTTTCAAACCGCATTAAAGTACAATCTTGAAGTCACTCAAACGAGACGAGTAGACTTTTGTTGTTGTAATCCTGCCAATATGGCTCAGTCAACTTTTCTCTTTCCTTATTCTGGTAAATATGATAAGGTCTCAATTTTCTATTTATCTGAAGGAGAAAATCAATATGAGTGGTATCATCGCAGCGTTCAGCGACAAGAATGTTGTTCCTGCTTTATTTGACGGGTTACAGCGTATGCAGGTTGAATACGGTGAACATGACGGGGTAACGATTGCGGTTTTAATGGCAGGGCGCATACAGCAAAGGCATTTCGTCAAAAAAGAACAGGATTTGTCAAAACCGGATTTTTCAAGTTTTCTTGAAAAACAAACCCTAACAGGTTGTTTGAGTCTGGCTTGTTTTCGTCAGAAGCAGCCTGATCAAGAATCCCATGTTCATTTAGCGGGTACAGAGCTGCTTGCCCTCGTCTATCACGGTGTTATCGACAACCTACCTGAAATTCGGGAACAATTGTTTCAGTTGGGATATGAACCGGGTAGTCTTTGCCCTTCTGAACTCATTCTGCTTTTTATTCGCCGCTATTTGGATATAGCAATGTCAGCGCGAGAAGCCAGTTTAACCGCTATCAAACGTTTAAGAGGTGAATTTGCGATAATTGTTTTGTTTGCCAAAGAAAAGTCACTGGTTGTCGCACAACGGGGTGTACCGATGATGCTTGGCATCAAGGATAATGAAATTTATATCGCTTCAGACACCACAGCTTTAAATTACTTTGTTCAACCCATCATGCTTCTTGAAAAAGATAGCCTGTTGATATTAAGTCGGTTAGCCAAAATATAGAGGTTCAGAAAAATAATTTCACAAATCAAATTGGCCTTTTGAAGTCAAATCTGCGTTCTATCCGAACAATAGAACGCCGTTTCAATCGCTAGGGTGTTTTGGGCAATCCATTTATTCAGAAAGTTGCTCCAATTTTTTTAACCCGTCATCAAAATGTGGATTTTCGGCACGTATTTTAGTCAAACCCATTTCCATCGCAACGAGGGGCCCAACAATGGGTTTAAATTTTGCGTAGTCTGGAAAAATGGCTTGAATCCGTTTAGAAGGTGCCCTCTTTTCGTTGATATCTTCTGGTGAAGAAAATTCAGCGCGTATTGAAACCAGCTTAAGGATTTCACTTGCTTTATCTGGATAAACTGTCGCAAATTGAGTCGGTTCAGAAAATAACAGGGCCTCAAATTCATGTTGTTGAATGTAAGGAATAAAACGATAATCTCCAATATCTGCTTGAAAACAGGCCTCTAAAATCTCAATTCGCTTTTTAGAACTCTTTTCTGCTTTTGTCATAGCCTGGAAAATCATTAGGCAGCGCATAAAAATCAATCATTGTCGTAAATCGGGCCTCTTGATGTTTATCCTGTTTTAGCCAACGCTGTAATTCTGTTTTAAGCTTAAGATAACTGATAATACCGCCCTTATAGACTTTGCCCTGTTTTCGCCCAGTTTGAACACAACAGGCATCTGGAAAAATATTGAGACGTGATAATTCTGGTTTGAGTACTTCATCGACAAAAGTGCGTTCAGTCGCCCCTTCTACTAAAAAATGTAAACGTATCATCGAGAGGGATGTCCTCCTGTCACATTCTTTTCCCAAAGTTCACTGAGCGTATAGTCGCTTAACCACTCGCTTAATGAGCTAGAATCAAGCCGTTTAAAAGAAGATAATCCGTATTCCTGTTCGACAACAATCACATTTTCCGGTTCAAAGTGATCAAGAAAGGTGCAAGATTGGGTGGCTAAAAGAATTTGTGTTTTTTCTGACACGGTATGAATGAGTGACGCAATGATATTAATAGCATAAGGATGCAATCCGATTTCCGGTTCATCTAACACAATGAGCTGTGGTAAATCGCTTTCGGGTTGTAGCAGTAAAGTGATTAATACCATTGTGCGTAAGGTGCCATCCGACAATTGGTGTGCTCGAAATTCATAATCACTATTTCGATCCTGCCAACGTAATTGAATATAGTTAGGATTGATTTCAGGTTTAAGCACAAAGTCTTTAAAAAAGGGTGCAATCAGGCGAATCGTTTTCACAATGCGATCATAATAAGGGCGTTTGATCTCACGTAACTTATAAAGAATAGCCGCTAAATTACGGCCATCACTCATCAAAGCCTGATTATTTTCAATATCACAATTTCCACGTAATCGAGCAGTCTCAGAAGTATCGTGAAAATGAAAAACCTGATAATTTTCGATTATCTTGTTCACCGCTTTTGGTATCAAGTCATTTTGGTAGGCTGCCGTATTAAGAAGCGTTTCCTTATGCCCAGCCCCCAAGTTTTGGGCATAAGGAGTCGATTGCCCATTAATTAAACCCCAAAGTGATTCCTCAGCGAATATCAAAGTATCCCCTACCGTAGCGGTTAAACGCATACGATAGCTTATCGAAGCTTTATCGGTATTGAGAGACAGACAGATAGAGATTTCGTTTGTGACTGAAACGCCATAATGCAATAAGCAGTTAGCCCCCCCTGCCTTACCAATATGCAATTGTAAACCATTGTTTTGAATCGATTTTAAGAGGTGAAACACGTCAATGAGATTGGATTTACCCGCGCCATTTGCGCCAATCAACACATTAATTGGCCTTAAGTCAAGTGCCATTTGATGGATAGACTTGAAACCAAATAATTCCATTTTTTATAGCATTGTTTTGTCAGTTATCAGTTATCAGTTATCAGTTATCAGTTAAATTCGCGTTCTATCCTAAAAATTAATGAAGCTAATCAAGTATAGATTAAGTACTGAAGCACAAATAAACCGGTATTTTACCGCAAAGGGCTATCCGAAGGTATTGCGCCGAAGCACCTGAAAATTTTTGGCGAAGGTACTTACAAAGACGCGAGCCATTGAGACGCGAAGCATCGCGTCTCTACAGTAGAGACGCACTGCGTGCGTCTCTAATAAACCGGTATTTTACCGCAAAGGGCTATCCGAAGGTATTGCCCCCTCTTCTGGTTGCTTCTATTAAAATACCTGAAAATTTAGGGTTCAGTACTTATCATGATCAAACTGATTTTCACTAGCACACACGCCAAAAAAAACCTTCGAGGTTTTGGAAACCCTGAAGGTTTATAAAATCAGCGCGAATCATGATCAATCAGTTCAATCTGCGTTCTATCCTGATTAAAAAAAATCAGCGCCAATCATGATATATAGCGTTTCCCGATTGAATGAACCGAAGAGAGGCGAAGCTAAGTACAAATTTGATTTTCGTTCCAAATTTATTTTGCCGTGGCGCAATTTTCGTTCCAAATTTATTTTGCCGTGGCGCAATTTTCGTTCCAAATTTATTTTGCGGTTCGATTTTCTTAATATAACTGTAGTACAAATTTTACGACATTTTGATGTAGGGTGGGTAGGAGCGTAGCGGAGTCGAAGACCAGCGAAGCTAAAGCCACCATTTCCGAGGTGGGTTTAGCTTCGCTGGCCTACGGCTCGCTCCAAAAACCGCAAAATAAATTTTGCACTCCAAAAACCGGCAAAATGAAATATTTTTACTCAAATCAAATTTGTAAATCAAATTTGTACTTAGCTTCGCTGACCTTCGGTTCATTCAATCGGAAAACGCTATATGATACAAAGTGGAGGTACGTCCATACGCCCTTGTTTTGTTTTCGGGGCTACTAAAAAATCGGGTATACCTGCAAGATCATTTTTCTCATCCACATTATAAGCTATGTGCGACCACAAAGAAAATCCGTATAATGATCGTCTAATAGTTCCAGAATCCGGCTAATAATTCTTTCGCAAACCGCCTCTTCACTGACAAAACTTGCTTTTTCGGACAACCTTTTTTTAAGACGAGTTATGTCCATTTCAAGTACTTCAAATTTTAAAGTGCCTATAAAATTCGTAGCCTCTGCTTCCTCAATACCAAATTTTTCCGTCACTTCTAATACTGTTTTTAAATGTACCATACGACATAACAACAAGTCTCCTGATTTCTAATGAACGGCATTATTATGCCTATTTGCATCATTATTTGAAACACTCAATCTTTTCTTGACACCATTTTTCCGTTAACGGCTGCAAAAGAACGCTTAATCACCAAGTCTCGTTCTTTTTGGAAAATGAGGTGCCAAAAGCTCGAATCACGCAGACTAACACCTCTCTTCAGCCGCGCGGCTTGAGGCAAAGCAATATATTGAAGCATATTCCGAAACTCATTCAAAGTAACTCTTTGTTGTGCATAACTCTCAGTGTTGCTCAAATTGCCAACTACAGAGGTTTCTACCTGCAAATAATAGCCAAAATAGCTTCCCCAACAATTGTTCAATGGCATGATATACTTTAATCAGTAACGGGTTATTTCTTATTTCTTATTTATGAGTAATGATCTCTCTTTGGGGAAATTTGGTGTGTTTGGTGTGAGAGGCTATTGTGAGGGCTGCGATGTCAAGAAAATAAACGCGCTTTGGCGCTAAAGGCGCTAAGGGCGCTAAAGAAAATCTGACGTTGCGTCTTTTGCGTCTTTTGCGTCTTTTGCGTCTTTTGCGTCTTTTGCGTCTTTTGCGCCTTTTGCGCCTTTTGCGTCTTTTGCGTTATTTTTTTGGGCTGTTATCAATTAAAATACAATTCAATTTAATTCGGTAACTGAACTTTTAGAAGTTTCAGGATAAACATAATGGTATAATTTTGTAATCGTGCCCATTTTGGCTCGCAAAATCCCATTAAAAAGCGTTTTCAAATCAATTTGATGATGAAACCGAACCACACGATAGTTATTTAAAAACTGTTCCCTTTTGACTTCATAAACTTGATTATAATTAGCGTGACTGTCATAGCCATTACATTCAAGAATCAAATCTAACTCTTTCACATAAAAATCAACTCTATAATTGCCAATCTGATAATTATGATAAAAACTAAAACCGGCAAAAATTTCTGTTAATACCTGCTGCCACTCAATTTCACCCTGAGTATCAAATTTGGCTAAAGAACTGACACTCATTTTTTCCTTCAAATCAATTCCAATGACGCTATCCATACCTAGAGCTATCGTTCCCACATCTTGTATATGATAACCATTCATACGCAAGGCTTTGGAACCAATAGCACGAATAGTCTCACGATCAAGTTGAATCGGTTTGATTTCATTACGCCGTTTGCTCAAAAAACCATTGAGCGTACTTAATGGAATATCCAGAAAATGGGTAATATCGGTTTTAATCGCAATCTCATCACTAACCGAACATTTTAAACCCGATTCCTTCATTAACTCGACAATGTCTGTGTAATTCTTTTGAGCGCTTGCTTGGATGTTTGACGGTAAACCGCAGGCTTCTTTGATGGCGACTTCTAATGCCGTTTTTACCAAAGATGATTGCAAAATAACACATCTTTTACCAACATGTTTTTGGTTTGATCGAAGAGCATCATTTGCCAATGCTAAAGCATAACCACAAATAAAAGACTCAATAAATGAAGTGTTATAAACAACAATATTTCGCCCTTGGTGAGGACTATTTTTAGCCACCACTTTTATCAATTTAGGTGCCACGATCAAACCCTTATCTACAAACGGTTCTAGCGTTTTTGGGGGCCAGTTAGGTGCCACGCGTTGAAGGGGAGCGTGTTTCATTCCCAACAAGTCAGCAGTTCCGCGTTCACTTAAACATGCTGTGCCATCATCAAGCACGTAACCATCGCACGATATCCCAGGAATGATTTCTACTTGGCCGTAATGTACAGCCTGTCTTTCTGTCATAATTGACCTCTTGTTTTAATCAATAATATCAATGTGAATAAAGCAATTAATACTTGGAAACCCAGTATATAAATATTGTTAATCAATTTCAATCAAAATTTTGGGTAGTCATGCACAAAGTAGTGGTGTATAATACAAAAAAAATTTTACTGAAGAGAGAATAGCAATGAATTGTCCAACTTGTCAATCAGAAAATATCATAAAAAATGGTAGTATTCACAATGGAAAGCAAAAATAGGCTTGTAAAGACTGTAATAGGCAGTTTGTTTTAGAACCTGAAAACGGTATTTCTCCAGAAAAAAAGGATTTAATTGACAAATTACTGCTAGAAAAAATTCCGTTAGCTGGTATTGCCAGAGCGGTTGATGTCTCCGAGCGTTGGTTGCAAGATTATGTTAATGAAAAATATGATGCTGTGAAGAAAGAAATTGATGTGACTCCTAAAGAAAAGGGCAAAATCACCATCCAATGTGATGAAATGTGGTCTTTTGTGATGAATAAAGATAATAAAAAATGGATTTGGCTCGCTATTGATATCGAAACAGGAGAAATTGTCGGTGCTTACATTGGTAGCAGAGATAAAAAAGGAGCTCAAGGATTATGGGATTCATTACCACCTGTTTACAGACAATGTGCTGTTTCTTATACCGATTTTTTCAAAGCATCTGATGCCATTTTTCCAAAGAGACGTCACAAATCGGTTGGGAAAGAAACCGGACTTACAAATCGTATTGAACGCTTTAATTGCACCATGAGACAACGCATTTCTCGCTTAGTTAGAAAAACTCTTTCATTTTCTAAAAAGCTCTCAAATCATATTGGGGCTATTTGGTATTTCATTCATCATTATAATGCTAATATCAATTAGGTTTTATCACCACTACTTTGTGCAGGACTACCAAAAATTTCAGGTATTTTGTAGGGTGGGTAACGTCTTTTTAAAGTCCACCGAGATGGTAGGCAAGATGGTGGGCAAGAACCTTGCCCACCCTACAAAAAATTCACCCGAAAATTTAGGGTTCAGTACTTATATTTACGCCCTCCCAATATTTCTTCACTTTGCCATCCGTTTTAAATTATTATCCAAATCTGAAATGAGTATTTTCATCACAAATAATTTCTTGTAACAAATCAACTAAAATTAGTGGATTATCATTACGTTCTTGATGCCGATTTGCTTTTATTAATTCATTCATCAGTAAGATAGTAATGTCTGTAGCCAATTGATAGCGTTTGTCGCGGAGATCAAAACGATCTATTTCTTCGCCACCGTCTTCTAAATATTTTGGTATGGTTTCGGTAATATTCGTCAATTGGGCTAAAGATTGAGTTGTCACAATATCTTTTAGCAACGGGGAGCGAACAACAATCGATTTGCCGTAATCCCAACCTTTCATAAACAGAAATTCCATAATTTTCTCCTATTCATCATGATAGGGTTGATCAATTTTGAGTTCGTCTGAACAGATATTTTCTCGGTATTGAATGCCGGCTTCATTGAGAAGTTTTTTGGCACCATTGGTTATATATCCATGACATAAAAGAATAGATACACCTTGCTTAATAAGTTTTTTTTGCATCATAAGCCGTAAATTTGGCAGCCCATACTTTAACCTCAATATACTTGTCCTCGTCTGACATACCTGATCCTTATATAATCCCATTATTTTAGTGACGATTTATTTTGACCGTTTTATCAATTAAATATAGCAGTTTATCATGATCACTTTTTTGTCACTCAAATGTCTCATTTACCGGAATTCTTGTCAGTGGGTTCTACATCTAATCCATGAAGCCGACCAATTTTGACCACACCATAAACAATTTGTTCATGTTCTATATAGCTTTCAATAGCTTTTTGTGCCGTGGATTTTTGTTCACTCATTTAAAAACCTTATTCTATTCCTAAATTTTTTGTGCCATTATCAAACTCAGTTTTATTTACGCCTTCCCAAAAATATCCATCTATAACAGCGACTTGCGAGATAACCATCAATGTAGCCAGTATAAATGCTTTAAACAAGGCGGCTTTTGAAAAGGGATAGCGTATCAGATGCCAATAAAAAGATTTTGGCTCAGGTGTACTATCACCTGCCGAACGTTTGGTACGGTGAAAAAGAAATGTGCCTCTACCATAATTAAATTGCTGTCGCCAAAAGGACAATAAAGTGAGATGATTATGGTGAACAACAGCTTCTGGCACATAACTCATTGTGTAGCCATTATTCAACCAACGATAGCAAAAATCACGTTCCTCCGCTGCGGCTAGGGGAAAGTGGGTATCAAATCCGTTTATGGCATGAAATAACTTTGCTGGTAAGGCCAAATTGTTGGTTGCCAAAAAGCGTGCCTGATTATGTTCAGAATTATAATAACTGTAAAGCTAATCAATCAAAAGTTGACTCGCGGTTGAATAACTATTTTTCGGTAATTGATTAATGGTTTTTCCACCAATCGCAGCATCTGGGTTTTCTTTAAAACAAGCGGCTAAATTTTTAAGCCAATTAGCGTCTGGTTGACAATCATCATCTGTGAAAGCGATAAATTGACCTTTTGCTTGTGCCGCGCCAGTATTGCGAGCCGCTGCCGGGCCCGCATTATCTTGTGTGAGCAGGGTGATGTCAAGTTGATCACGAAAATTATCAACACACTCAAACAGTCGGGTTTGGCTACCATCATCCACAACAATGACTTCAAAATGCGGATAATGCTGACGTGCTAAAGCTTGTAAGCACAATGCTAATTGCTGTGGACGGTTGTATGTTGGGATAATGATTGAAATCAAAGGGTGCTGTATCTGGCTCATCTCTTACTTTTCCGACAAAAATTTAAGAAGGTATGCCGCAATTTTTTCATGGGCCAATTGATTGGGATGGTTTTCATAAGGAAATATTATCCTACGTTTCATCGTTTGAGGGCAACCACAAGGGATTGCCCCCTACAATATCAATTTATCAATTCTCTAAGCCACTATGACACACTCTATCATTTGATGATCAACGTTTTCCGATTCTGCTATATAATATAACTACAAGGATTGTTTATAATAAAGGATAGGTATTGGGCATTTGATGTTCTCATCAGTCTCAACCTTATTCATTTATTGATGAAACTTTTCGTTTATTTGAGCGAAGCAAAATCTAATCCTTTCTTATTTATATATATACAATCCTTGTCGTTATTAAGTTTGGCTTTATAAAAAACGTGATCATCAAGTATCACATTTAAGCTTTATGAATCTCTTTTGAACGCCATTTAAAGACTTTATGAATGGGTAGTCGAATGTCCATGACATCATCAATGACTTCTATATCATTGATATTAAAATCCTTATAGCGCAACGGTTGATAAAAAACGCGAACCACCTCTAAAGAGGGCATTGCCAACCAACACGATTTAACCTCAAGTGCAAAGAAAGCTTCCATTTTATTAAGTAGTTCATTCAGTGTTTAGCTAGGTGATAAGTACTGAACCACAAATAAACAGGTATTTTACCGCAAAGATTTGCTCGGCAGAGCAAATCTACAATTCGCGGTTTCGTAGAGACGCGATGCCTCGCGTCTCTAATTACAAATAAACATTGCTTCTATTAAAATACCTGAAAATTTTTGGCGAAAGTACTTAACACTTCTACTGCCAAGTCAGGAATTTGGGTGACGCGCACTTCATCACTGCCCAGCTTATCATCAGTGGGTGGCGGTTCAAAATAGGCACATATATCGGGTATCAACTCGTCTTTAGCTTTCAGAGCAAATTGACTCAAATTGATTGAGGTGGCATCTAAACTCAATTCAACAAAGGTTGTGAACCTATCATCATTGCCAAATAGCACGGTTAAACTGGTTTGTGTCATGCTATGTTTCTTTGAAGGCCTCTCTCGCTTATCCTCATCAAAAATGCCCTCTTCCAAGTCGATTACTTCGTTCATGGGATTCCGTCATTTTTTGCATTCATTATTTATCAATCTGTCAGTCTATCAGAATTAAGAAGAAAATTTAAAAGAAAAATTATTTTTCCATGTCCTCATAGTAAGCATGATCAATATTTTCCCGCCACAAATCGTTTTTTTCGCCCATGATATTTCTAGCGGCTAACAGGCCCATCAGCATTGAATGATCCATATTATTGTAGCGGTGCATCCCATTGCGACCAATCGTTTGTAGATTTTCAAACGGTGTTAAAAAATCTTGGATGATTTGTAAATGTTTTTGGTACTGGGCATCGTAAACGGGATAAGCCTTGGGCTGCCTAATGACATAACCCGCTTCTATTTTGTCAGTGCAGATAAAACCAAGTTGACAGACTTCTTGGGTTGCTAAAGCAATCCGTTTTTCGTCTGACTGCGTCCAGATTTCATCGCCTTCATCACAAAAATATTCCATTCCCAAACTCGTTTTATTGGGATCCGCTACCATATCGGCACTCCAATTTTTAAAGTTTTGAATCCGGCCCACTTTGACAGACGGTTCGTGAATGTAAATCCAGTTGTCAGGAAAAATATCGGCTTGGTCAAGAATTAATCCAACGAGAACAAATGCCCTGTATTTAAGTCCATGAGCGGCTTGCAAGACTTCAAAGGGTGGTGCAGGATCAAGTTGTTTAATTAAGACACTGATAGGCAAAGTGGAAATGAGTTGTTCTACCGGCAATTCAATCGTTTCGGTGCCATTATGAGCGATAACGTGCTTGATTCTATGCGTTTCATGTTGTATGCGTTCGGCTCGCGTACCAAGCTGTACTTGGCCTCCCGATTGCTGAATTTGAGTTTGAAAGGCTTCCCACATCATGCCTGGCCCCAATCTAGGATAATGAAATTCATCAATCAGCGTATGTGCGTTCTGTACAGCATTACTCAGCACGTTCATCAGAATTGATTTAAACGATAATCCTTTGATGCGTTGTGCTGCCCATTCTGCCTGAATTTGATCACAGGGAATACCCCACACTTTTTCAGTGTAGACTTTAAAAAAAGTGTCATAAAGGCGACGGCCAAAGCGATTTGTCACCCAGTGTTCAAATGTGGTTTCTTCATGGCAGGGCCATAATTTTACCAAAAAATAGCTGATCAGTATCCGCGCACTTTCGACAATACCCAAATTTTTAAGGGTATTACCCAGCTTGAGTGGATAGTGAAAGTAGTGCTGATTATAGTAAATACGCGAGAAACGTTTCACAGCGCAAAACTCGGGGCCTAGCATATCGTGCCATAACTTATTGATTTTTTTGTCTTTGGTATAAAAACGATGGCCCCCAATATCAAAGCGGTAGCCCTTATCAATTTCTGTACGAGAAATTCCGCCAACGTGCTGACATTGCTCTAACACGATGGGGGTTTTTTGGTATTTCAGTAATTCGTGTGCGGCAGTTAGTCCGGCCGGGCCAGCGCCAATGATTAAAAACGATTCTTGCATATAACTGTACTTTCGTTCATTTTTTAAAAGTAATTGAACAGAAACCCTCATTTCAAAATTTCCTTTCCCCTTTTCGCTCTCCCCTTTCTCTAAAAACATCCCTTTGCGAACATTCTTTACAGCCTTTACGATGAGCTTTTTTCATCAAATCAAAAATAAGGGGATGAACTCAATTTATTAATACTCTCCGTAAATTCAATAAGGCAAAACGACAAGGATTGTTTATAAGAAATAATAACGACAAGGATTGTTTATAAGAAATAATAACGACAAGGATTGTTTATAAGGAAAGGATTTAAAAAATGACTTATTAATGATCAAGGGAAACGCTATATTCACTCTCAAACACGGTATTTTTTAGTCGAGATCGTTATGACAGTAAGGCACGTATGCCAGATGCGCCGTTTTGCCATGATATGGCTTTTTATATTGATCCGATACCGTCAGTTAAAAAGTCTGGTACCGGCTATTTTTTTAGCACCGAGAATCAAATGGAAATACCGGCTGAAAGTTCTGATATCATTCTAAAAGGTAGCCACTTATCATCTATTTATCCTTTTATTGACACTATTTCACAGTATGGTATTGTACATACGGATAGATTACACGTTGCTATTGTTGGATGTTTGCTTGGGTTAAGTACTTTCGCCAAAAATTTTCAGGTATTTTAATAGAAGCAATGTTTATTTGTAATTAGAGACAGCGAAGCGATCGCGTCTCTACAATTCGCGGTTTCGTTCCGACGCGATGCCGAGCAAATCTTTGCGGTAAAATACCTGTTTATTTCTGGTTCAGTACTTAGAAGTTCATTTATACGCAGGTGCTGATTCCAAAAAGAAAGCAGTGTATCTTTCCAGTATAGAGGATTATTATGATAACGTGTATTTTCATGTGCCAAGACGGGTTGACACATAGCTCAACCCCTACCCTGTGTTTGTAGGGGCTAACCTGCGTGTTCGCCCCTTTAAATTCGTTGTATTCGTATTTTAAAATCACATATTGGAGATGTAAAATGAGTGATAAAAATTAATCCTCTCAAGTCGAAATTGAATTTCACAACGATAATTTCACCAGTTCGTCGTGAAGCCATGAAAAATCGGGGTAAATACCGTGCTTACACTGCTCCGGCGGTAATAACATTATTGGCATCTAGGAAAGTGCTTGCACAATCTGCTCCCTCCACCAGATGATGCCCACCAGTGATTTCCTAAAATGACTGCCAAGAATGCATAATAAGGGTAGATAAATCAGCATATTGAGGTTGCCAGCCGAGTGATTCTTGGGCCTGTTTAGAGTTAGCCACTAAATGAGCTGAATCACCGGCACGGCGTTTGGTTATGGTTACTGGAATCGTTTTACTGGTGACTTTTCTAACTGTTTCAATCACTTGCTTAACCGAAAAACCAACACCATTGCCTAAATTATACACATTGCTTTCTGCCCCCGCTAACAACTGTTCCAAAGCCAATAAATGGGCTTGACATAAATCATTGACGTGAATGTAATCCCGAATACAAGTGCCATCGGGCGTAGCATAATCTTGTCCATAAACGTTTATAGACTCACGTTGCCCTGCCGCCACTTGTAAAACTAATGGAATCAGATGAGTCACTGGATTATGTCGTTCTACAATCTCTCCCTCTGGATCAGCCCCCGCCGCATTAAAATAACGCAAACACACTGATTTTAAACCGTAAGCCTTATCATAATCGGCTAATATTTGCTCAACCATCCACTTGGTTTTACCATAAGGATTGAGCGGTTGTTTTGGATGGTGTTCATCAACCGGTACATATTGTGGCTCCCCAAAAATAGCCGCAGTCGAAGAAAAAATAAGGACTTTGACATGGTGAGCTATCATGGCATCTAATAAATTTAAGGTAGCTGCCACATTATTTTGATAATACTTGATCGGATTTTGCACAGACTCTTCAACTTGAACCGAAGCCGCAAAGTGCATCACTCCATCAAAAGCATAATCAGTAAACAACCGTTCTAACTTGGCTCTATCAGCAATATCGCCTAATACAAAATCACCGCCTAATACGGCATCTTGATAGCCCGTTGACAGATTATCCAACGTCACAACATGATAACCCGCAGCCAATAACATTTTAACGGCGTGGGAGCCGATATAGCCCGCCCCACCCGTCACGAGAATAGTTAACATTTAAAATCTTATATCCCTTTATACCCGATAGTCATTTGTAACTTATTGAATTAAAAAATATTTTTTGAAATGGGTTGAGGGGTTTTTTTAGTTGCCCTGCCCTATTTGATCGTTCCATTTCAAGCACCATGCCCCTACACAACTGGCGAAAATCAGAGAAAACGCGGATTATGTGTTGACGAGGGTTGATGAACCTGAGATCAATTTGCATGCCCAGTCTCAAGCAAGTATAGTAGCGTATTCATTTGCTAAGCGAAAATCTAAAAAACACTTGTGGCTGAAACGCATAGTGATCACATTGTTAATAAGTATAGGCATTTAGTGTTATAGATACTTTTCAGTTATCAGTTATCAGTTATCAGTTATCAGTTATCAAGGCCTTGATATCCCGTATTGGAAAGGCCAACATATTTATCTGACAAACTATAGCCAACAACGGGCATAAGTTGTCTAAAAGCTTAAGTCAGGTGGTGGTGACTATATCCCCACAATAGTCTTTTTAACATCATTTATGTCACTATATGAGTTGTTCACCGTTATAATTTGCGCTTTTGCTGAAGTCAAGAACCATTTAAAGCGGCAAGTTTTTACAAAAACGGGTCTCTAATTATTAGTCACCACCACCTGACTTGGCTAGGTGGGATTTCTATTTCCGCTTTCTTGCACTAGGTTCGCCCCTACAAGATTTGGCGTAGGGGCAGCCCGATCGTGTTCGCCCTTTTGCCGTAATTATCTGAAACACTATAGTCTTGCAAGAGATGGAGATTAATGAATGGACATTTTTGATTATCTGTTTGACACCAGAAAATCTAATATTCTAGAAGGTGTTCTTGGGATAAACCATTTAGATAATCTAAAATCGGTGTTGAACGTTCATTTTATCGAATATCTTCAATCAAATAAACCTGAATCATTCAAATATCTCAAACTGATATCTGATCTTAATCATCAGGTTTATGATGAAGAAATCACCAAGCTTCCTAAATACGACACTTCAAATAAAGAGGTTGTTATTGTTCAGGATAATAAGAAAATGGAAAGGGCTTGTAAAGTGATCAAAAGACAACGGTTTGTTGGCTATGATACTGAATCTAGGCCAGTCTTTAAAAAAGATAAACCACCAAATGGTATCGCTCTCATCCAAATTGCGACTCGTGAGAAGTGTTTCCTTTTTCAAATGCGTCAGTTAACTAATATCAGTCCACTTCTTGAGTTGTTAAGGTGTGATGATATCAGGAAAATTGGCGTTGGGATTAACAATGATAATACGACAATTTTCCAAAATTTTGGGTGTAAAATCTCCAACGTTGTTGATCTGAGTAAAGTTTTTCAGGAGCTGGGTAATAAAAGGACAATTGGTTCAAAGCAGATGGTTGCCCGAGTGCTGAAGAAAAACTTAGAGAAAAAAAGAAAGCTCTCGCTTTCAAACTGGGAGCTGAAGTCACTCAGTCAGCAACAGATTGAATATGCAAGTGATGATGCTTTTTCCGCACTTGAAGTCTTCCTGAAACTTAAAAATTTATTTAAACAATTTAATCATTTTACGCCTAAGCGGATACTGAGTTTATTAGCTGTTGAGTGATTTTACGGATGCTATTTGGCCCCTCAATACCATAATGGTTTGTAGGGGCAATTCCTTGTCGTTGGCCTTGGGCTCTTGCAACCCGACAGGCCCCTACATGACATGATGCCCCCTGCCCCCGCCCTAAAACCTTCCAAATTTCTATACGCACAAAATTTAGACTTTCACACCCCTGTCATATCTAACTGATTGCCGTTAAGTACAACTGATTTGCGGATTGAACGGATTGGTTGGTGGAGACGCGAGGCATCGCGTCTCTACTTTTCAAAATACCCGTCAATCCGCAAATCAGTTGTGCTGAACTGATAGTGGGTAAGCTGAATACGATATAGCGTTTCCCGATTGAATGAACCTTCAGTGTGCTACGCTAAGTACAAATCATTTTCGTTCAAAATTTATTTTGCGGCCTTCTTTTCGTTCCAAATTTATTTTGCGGTTCGATTTTATTAATATATAGCGTTTCCCGATTGCATGAACCGAAGAGAGGCGAAGCTAAGTACAAAAGCGAATCAATTAGTACAACTGTTCAGGGGAATGATCGGATTGGAGCGTGGGCCTAAGTAGAATCAATAACCTAGTAAATGTTTTTGCACGCAAAAACACTCGCAAAAAAGGTATTTATAGCGTTTCCCTATTTTCTGTCAGCTATAGCTTCGCGATGAAATACTTATTTATTTCAATGAATTAAAGACTTATGTTCAACGATGAGGGGGCAACTTGGGTAGCATAACGCACAACTTACTTTTAGCCTTTGCCCTAATCCGCGTAAATCCCAGAAGCCAAAGTACTAATTGATTTTGCCTTTGTACTTCATTCAATCGGGAAACGCTATAACTCTACTTTATTCAATCGGGAAACGCTATAAAGTCTTTAATCAAAGTCGAAAACGGCGTATATTATTTCATCGTTCCTAAAAATAGCGGGAAAATAGGAATGCCCCCTATCGTTAGGGTTTAATACACACCACCAAAAGCATTCATTCAAAAATGGTTATAACAATTAGGCGAAAGAAAGATAAAGAAAAGCTTTCCACAGAAACGATTGATGAGGTTAAGCAAAAAATTCTTTCTGGTTTTGATACCCAGGATTTGAAAGCTGCGAATGCGTTGCTTAATGAACTACGGCAATCTTACGCCGAGACACCTCATCTCCTTGCCGAGACGCTTTCCGATATTGCTCAAGACTGTACTCATAATAAAAGCAAGTTGGCACTGCTTGAAGAAGCCTTTAAACTTAACCCAGATAATCCGACGATTCTCAATCGGTATGCTTTAGCCAAAACCGAACGTGAAAAAGTTGAAAAAGCTGAAACAGCGTTTGAAGAGTTTGAACGCGCCTTACAAATTAAGCCTGATGATATTAAAACATTAAAGAAATATCGCAAATTATTAGTCAACCATAAACAACACGACAAAGTATTTGAGATATTTGAACGTGCTTTGCAAGTTTCTCCTGATAATATTAAAATATTAGGTAGTTATGGCACAACCTTAGCCAGTGGTTACAAGCAATTTGAAAAAGCCTTTGAAATGTTTGAACGTGCTTTAAAAATTGAACCTGATAACAGTCTGGTTTTAAAAAAATATAGGAATGCACGAGCCTATTATGAAAAATGGAACAATCACTATAGCAACAATTTTGCTAAAAAAGGCCAATATCAAAAGGCCTTTGAGATGTTTGAGCGTTCATTACAAATCAATCCCAATGACACCATCACGTTGAATAGCTATGGCAAAGCGTTATCAGACAAGGGCGATTTTCAAAAGGCCTTTGAGATGTTTGAGCGTTCATTACAAATCAATGCCAATGACACCATCACGTTGACTAGCTATGGCAAAGCGTTATCAGACAAGGGCGATTTTCAAAAGGCCTTTGAGCGATTTGAGCGTTCATTACAAGCCAATCCCAATAACACCATCACGTTGACTAGCTATGGCAAAGCGTTAGCGGAGAAGGGCGATTTTCAAAAAGCCTTTGAGATGTTTGAGCGTTCATTACAAATCAATCCCAATAACACCACCACGTTGAATAGCTATGGCAAAGCGTTAGCGGAGAAGGGCGATTTTCAAAAGGCCTTTGAGATGTTTGAGCGTTCATTACAAATCAATGCCAATGACACCATCACGTTGACTAGCTATGGCAAAGCGTTATCAGACAAGGGCGATTTTCAAAAGGCCTTTGAGATGTTTGAGCGTTCATTACAAGCCAATCCCAATAACACCACCACGTTGAATAGCTATGGCAAAGCGTTAGCGGAGAAGGGCGATTTTCAAAAAGCCTTTGAGATGTTTGAGCGTTCATTACAAGCCAATCCCAATAACACCACCACGTTGAATAGCTATGGCAAAGCGTTAGCGGAGAAGGGCGATTTTCAAAAAGCCTTTGAGATGTTTGAGCGTTCATTACAAATCAATGCCAATGACACCATCACGTTG